>JACCDY010077969.1_pt1 | contig 12650 bp, 10 predicted proteins | sample 7446391 | NCBI WGS metagenome assembly JACCDY01 (sample SAMN15323451, study PRJNA562643) | freshwater metagenome | isolation source: river surface water | place: USA:Blue River Watershed | collected 2017-08-18 | reverse complement strand
GTTGTTGCAGCAGGTTCTCGCATGGCGATTTCATGTGCCAGATTCGGACCTGAAATTACGGCTACCCGATTGAGATCAACTTTTGCGACTTCAGCAATAACTTCACTCATGCGCTCAGCAGTTCCAAGCTCCACGCCTTTTATTAGTGAGCAAATCACCGCTTCGGCTGGAATTGAAATCGCCCATGCGGCTAGGTTTTCCCGAAGTGTCTGCGCTGGTACCGCCAAAATAACTAATTCACTGTTTGCTAGCGCTTCATCTGGATTCGATGTTGCTTTTACGGCCGCTGGCAATTTTAAGTTTGGGTGGTAAAACCGATTCACGCGCGAACTATTAATTTCGTCTGCAAGTTGCTCAGATCTAGCCCAAAGTGAAACTTCACAACCTGCATCTGCCAAGATCATCGAAAACACTGTTCCCCAAGATCCAGCACCCATCACTGCTACTTGCTTCATGCTGATGCTGGCTTTCGTGGTGGCACTGCATTTCTTGGCATCGGTTTATCCGGCGGAGTAAGGCCTCGCTGCTGTCCCAGCAAATTTGTAATGTCACGCATAATTCGGTCAGTTGCTTCGCGCAATGTAGCAGCGGTGATTGGCTGATTTCGCAAATCTTCTAGATCAACAGGTGGTCCAGCCCAGATGTGCATTGTCTTACGTGGAAAGAATTTAAAAACTTTCCCATAAGGAGCAAGCACTGCCTGAGGGCCCCACTGCGCCGCAGGAATAACCGGAGCGCCAGTTGTTAGAGCAATCCGGGCGGCACCGGTTTTTGCACTCATCGGCCACATATCTGGATCTCGGGTTAAGGTGCCTTCTGGGTAAATGACAATACATTCACCACGTCGAACTGCTTCCATCGCGACTCGAAGCGAACCAGCAGCCGCTTCTGAATCTTGACGCTTAACCGGAATCTGCCCAGCGCTTTTTAAGATGTGGCCGATTCCAGGTAATTTAAATACTTCGGCTTTGGCTAAAAATCTAACTTGGCGGCCATGATCGTGAACAAAATGACCAGAAGCAAATGGATCAAACCAACTCAAATGATTCATCGCAACAACAACACCTTGATAATCCTGAAGTTGTTTTCCGCCACGCCAGTCACGTTTGGTTAAGAGCGTCATAATTGGGTGCAAAATGCCAACAATCACTCGATACCAAATTCCAGTTGATTTTGGTTTTACGCTTTTGCCCACTGCCTGCTTCACTTCTCGAATAAGTTGTTCTTGCTTTGGTAGTTATTTGGGATTGTTGCTAGGTAAATTTGTTGCTAGATAAATAATGTCACAGCACTAATACCTAGCCACTTACAACCCGATTTCAGGTTACCCAACGATTTAGCGGGATAACCAAAAATTCAATGTTTTCAGGTCAATCTTTTAGATTGAAAAATTCGTTAATAAATAAAGCCCGCTAGTTTCCCAGCGGGCTTTATTAAATAAGTAAGTTGGCTTACTTGCCAGATACTTTCTTCTTGAATTCAGCGCCAGCGCGGAACTTAGGTACTGAAGTTGCTGCAATCTGAACTGGAGCACCAGTTTGTGGGTTGCGGCCAGTACGAGCTGCGCGGTCTGATTTTTCGAAGATACCGAAGCCAGTTAGGGAAACCTTGTCACCCTTGGCTACTGCACGAGTGATGGTGTCGAAAACACCGTCAACTGCAGCGGTTGCATCTTTTTTGCTTAGGCCTGCAGCTTCTGCAACTGCATCAATAAGTTCTGCCTTGTTCACTTGAGATCCTCCATTTAATCCGACAATCAAGCGAAAGCCGGCTTTCTGTTGGCTAATCAACCTTTGGTTAATTAGTTGAGCTGAACTACCCCGTTCAACTCAATCTCGACTTTACGGCGCAAAATCAAGGTTTTTTCTAAGTGACACGCCCAAAAACAGCAAAAAATCCCAATTTCTTGGGATTTTTTGCTGTTTTAATGGCAAAAGGCCTAGTTATCCACATAAAACCTATGCAGTTACTGGTTTAAATGCAGGGCGCTTGGCTTCGAATTGATCGATGGAATCTACTTGTTTCAACGTTAAACCAACGTCATCAAGCCCTTCCATTAACCGCCAGCGCACATAATCATCAACTTCAAACTTTGAAGTCAAACTTCCAGCAGTAATTGTGCGACTTTCTAAGTCAACAGTTACTTGGGTGTCTGGATGATTCTCAATTTCCTTCCAAAGTTGATCAACAAAGTCTTGATCAACAACGGCAGTGAGTAAACCTTGTTTACCTGAGTTACCCCGAAAAATATCGGCAAATCTTGATGAAATTACTACGCGAAAACCGTAGTCCATTAAAGCCCACACAGCATGTTCGCGACTGGAGCCTGTACCAAAATCAGGTCCAGCAACTAGAACTGTGCCGTTTTTATATTGCGGTTGGTTTAAAACAAAGTTTTCATCTTTGCGCCAAGCCGAAAACAGACCATCTTCAAATCCATGCCGAGTAATGCGCTTTAAGTATTCGGCTGGAATGATCTGGTCGGTGTCGACATTGGAGGCGCGCAATGGAACAGCGGTGCCAGTGTGCTTTACAAATTTCTCCATAATTAACCCACACTCACTAATTGATCTAAATCACTTGGTGCCGATAAAGTTCCACGGATTGCAGTTGCAGCGGCAACTTGGGGTGACACTAAGTGCGTGCGACCACCAGGGCCTTGCCGACCTTCAAAGTTTCGATTTGAAGTTGAAGCACTACGTTCACCTGGAGTCAACTTGTCTGGATTCATTCCTAGACACATTGAACATCCTGCACCACGCCATTCGGCTCCAGCATCGGTGAAGACTTTATCCAAACCTTCTTCCATAGCTTGAAGTCTGACTCGAACTGAACCAGGTACCACCATCATGCGAAGACCGTCGGCAATTTTTTGTCCGCGCAAAATTTCAGCAGCAGCGCGCAAATCTTCGATGCGACCGTTTGTGCAAGAACCTAAAAAGACAGTGTCAATTTTGATGTCTTTTATGCGTTGACCTGCTTTTAGATCCATGTAGGCAAGGGCTTTTTCGCAGGCAGCTTTATCAACTGGATCTGTGAAGTCATCCGGTGATGGAACTGTCGCATTTAGCGGCACACCTTGTCCAGGGTTAGTTCCCCAGGTAACAAATGGGCTTAATTCAGAGGCTTCAATAATTACTTCACGATCAAATACGGCATCAGCATCAGTTGGTAGCGTCTTCCAATATGCAACCGCGGCATCCCAATCGGCACCTTTTGGTGCACGTTCGCGTCCCTTTAAATAAGCAAAAGTAGTTTCATCAGGTGCGATCATGCCAGCCCGAGCACCAGCTTCAATACTCATGTTGCAAATGGTCATCCGAGCTTCCATCGAAAGACTTCGAATTGCCTCGCCTCGATATTCAAGTACGTATCCTTGGCCGCCACCGGTTCCAATTTTGGCGATGATCGTCAGAATTAAGTCTTTGGCGGTAACCCCTTCAGGTAATTGACCGTTAACGGTGATCGCCATCGTTTTAAACGGTTTAAGTGGAAGAGTTTGAGTAGCAAGCACATGCTCGACTTCACTAGTTCCAATTCCAAAAGCTAATGCGCCAAAAGCACCATGTGTTGAAGTGTGTGAGTCACCACAAACTATTGTCATACCTGGCTGAGTCAAACCTGTTTGTGGACCAACTACGTGCACAATGCCTTGTTCTTGATTGCCAAGTGAATAAATTGGCACACCAAATTCTTCGCAGTTTTTGCGCAGTGCGTCCACCTGAATGCGACTAATCGGATCTGCAATTGGTTTATCGATGTCGATGGTTGGCACATTGTGATCTTCGGTAGCCAAAGTTAAATCAGTGCGGCGAACTTTGCGGCCAGCATCACGTAAGCCGTCGAATGCCTGAGGGCTAGTTACTTCATGCACTAAGTGCAGGTCGATGAAGAGCAGATCTGGTTCGCCTGGTGCGCTGCGAACTACGTGATCATCCCAAACTTTCTGGGCTAATGTGCGTCCCATACCCGTGACTCCTTGCGCTAAATTGACATCTCATTATTCGAGATAGCAATATCACTACATGGACGATAGTAATAGCGGTGTAGGGGTTCTTGACAAGGCTGCCCACATTTTGGACACCTTGGAATCTGGTCCGCTGACTTTAGCTGGCTTAGTTTCGGCTACTGGTTTGGCTCGGCCAACGGTTCACCGGCTTGCCATGGCATTAGAGCACCATCGCTATTTAACCCGTGATTTATCTGGCCGTTTTGTTCTTGGCCCAAGATTTGCCGAACTTGCTCTGGCTGCTGGAGAGGATCGGCTAACGGCAATCGCGAATCCAGTGTTGTTGGCTTTGCGTGATGCCACTAAAGAAAGTGCGCAGCTATATCGGCGCCAGGGCGATCACCGTATTTGTGTTGCAGCAGCCGAGCGGATGACTGGGCTTCGGGATACTGTTCCGGTCGGTAGCACAATGACGATGCAGGCTGGCTCAGCGGCTCAAGTATTGCTGGCATGGGAAGAACCTGACCGAATGCATCTTGGTTTACGGGGGGCGAAATTTTCAGCAAGCGATTTGGCGGCCGTCAGGCGAAATGGTTGGGCTCAATCAATTGGCCAACGCGAGGCTGGAGTTGCTTCAGTCTCGGCTCCGGTCCGTTCGGCGAACGGCAAAGTTATTGCGGCAGTCTCAATTTCTGGACCCATCGAGCGACTAACTAAAACTCCAGGTCGACTTCATGGCAACGCAGTAGTGAAAGCAGCAAGTCGAATTAGTGAACTTCTGCAAAGCCGTGGGTAATCTGCAAGATTTGTGGCTTTTTTAGAAATTCAATTTAAGTCGGTAGAATTCGTGAAGGTTGCTGGGCAAAGTTAGCCAGTAAAGCCATTGGGGTATGGGGTAATTGGCAGCCCAGCTGATTCTGGTTCAGCTAGTCTAGGTTCGAGTCCTGGTACCCCAGCGAAGAAAAAGGGTTGCCAAGACTCTTTTTTGCTAGGGCCCCGTTGTGTAGCGGCCTAGCACGCCGCCCTCTCAAGGCGGTAGCGCGGGTTCAAATCCCGTCGGGGCTACTTAATTTTTGTTGTGCTCAGAACTTCGACTTATGCAATCGCGGCTTGGATTCGCGAAAGTGATCTTGCTTTTCCGAGTAATTCAAGAGATTCAAATAATGGCGGCGAAACTCTTCGACCGGTCACTGCAACGCGGACTGGACCAAAAGCTAATTTTGGTTTCAAGCCAAGTCCATCAATGAGTGCAATCCGAAGTGCTTCTTCAATTTTTTCGGTAGTCCAGTCCGAAACCTGATTCAGTGCTGAAAGTGCTTCAACTAAAACTGGTTGGCTTTCAGCATTAAGCACCTTGGCTGCTTCGTCTGGGTCTACTTCAAATTCAGGTGACCCTGGGTTGCCCAGGAATAAGAATGCAAGCATGTTTGCCCCTTGGCGCAAAGTTTCCATCCGTTCCTGAATTAGTGGAATCGCTTGCAAAATCAACTCTTTGTCTTGCGCGCTTGGTTGATCAGCAAAAATACCCTCGGCAACTAAATAAGGAACTAAGCGGTTTGCCAAATCTGAAACGTCAAGAGTTCTAATCCATTCACCATTGATTGCAGTGCATTTGCGTAAATCAAAACGCGCTGGGTTGGCATTAACTCGTTCAATATCAAAAACCTTTGCCATTTCTTCTCTTGAAAAGAATTCGCGGTCTTCGCCAAAAGACCAACCAAGTAGGGCTAAATAGTTAAGTAAGCCTTCAGGTAGATAACCTTCTTCGCGATACATCAACAGACTTGATTCTGGATCGCGCTTAGAAAGTTTTTTGTTTCCCTCACCCATTACATATGGCAAGTGACCATAAAGTGGGCGCTCACCTTTGGCTACGCCAATTGCTTTCAGTGCATCATAAAGTGCTAGTTGTCTTGGCGTACTACTTAATAAATCCTCACCACGTAGCACATGAGTAACTTCCATCAGCACGTCATCAACTGGATTAACTAATGTGTAAAGCGGTTCACCAGTAGCCCGCACAATCACATAATCAGGCACATGTTCTGCTGCAAAGGTAACTTCCCCGCGGACTAAGTCGTTCCAAGTCCAATCGGTATCAGGCATTCGCATTCGTACAACGGGTGCGCGGCCTTCTGTTTTAAATTGGCTTACTTGTTCGTCAGTTAAATCTCGACAAGCTCCGTCATACCCAGGAGTTTTACCCAGTGCCTTAGCTTTTTCTCGACGCTCTTCGAGTTCTTCAGGCGAGCAATAACAGTGATACGCATGTCCGCCAGCCAATAGTTTTGTGGTGACTTCTGCATAAATATCCATCCGCTGCGATTGTCGATATGGTTCATGCGGTCCACCGACTTCGGGACCTTCATCCCAAGTAAGGCCTAACCAACGAAGTGAAGCCAATAGATCGTGATATGACTGTTCATTGTCTCGCGCAGTATCAGTATCTTCGATGCGAAAAATAAAAGTGCCACCAGTGTGCCGTGCATACGCCCAGTTAAAAAGCGCAGTTCGAACCATGCCAACGTGCGGATTACCCGTTGGTGATGGACAAAACCGAACACGAACTTTAGACACTTAGTTCACGCACCCTGTTTAACTGGATTAGCTAATGTACCGATTCCGGCAATAGTAACTTCAACAATATCGTCATTTTTTATTGGTCCCACACCTGCTGGGGTACCAGTCAAAATTACATCTCCAGGCAATAAGGTCATCACTTTGGAAATCCAAGCCACCATCTCATGCGCGCTGCGCACCATGTCACTGGTATTTCCAGACTGTTTAACTTCACCATTAACTTCACAAGAAATTGCCAAGTTAGTGGGGTCAAGTTCTGTTTCAATCCAGGGCCCTAGTGGACAAAAAGTGTCGAAACTTTTTGCTCTTGTCCATTGACCGTCGCTTTCTTGTAAGTCACGAGCAGTGACATCGTTGGCCACGGTGTAACCCAGAATAACTTCAGCGGCTCGATTGACATCAACGTTTTTACATAAGTGACTTATTACTACTGCCAACTCAGCTTCGTGGTGAACATTCTTTGACTGGCTAGGTAGCACAATTGGATCGCCCTCACCTATCACAGTTGTAGACGGCTTCAAGAAAATTACCGGTTCGGCCGGAACCTCGCCGCCAAGTTCTTTGGCATGGTCAGCATAATTTTTTCCAACACAGACAACTTTGCTCGGTAATACCGGAGAAAGTATTTTTACCTGATCTAAATCGAATTCAACGCCAGTTTTTTCAAGTTCGGCGAATGGATGCCCTTTAATTAATTCAATTTTTGTGCCGTTAACTAACCCGAAAACCGGTCCAGCAATGTCAGGTACAGAAACTCGGGCAATACGCATTTGTAAAGAATACCAACCGAAATTATTTGTGGACTAATTGCTTAGTAGACCGTAGTTAATTGCATCTTCAAGTGCTAGCCAAGATGCTGCAATCACGTTTTCGTGTACGCCAACTGTGGTCCAACGCTTTTTCCCATCAGCAGTTTCAATAAGTACGCGAGTGACTGCTCCGGTGCCAGCGCCACCATCCAAAATACGTACCTTGTAATCGACAAGATCTAAAGCTTCAAGCTCTGGGAAGCGCTGGACTAATGCAGTTCGGAAGGCATTATCAAGAGCGTTAACTGGACCGTTTCCTTCGCCCGTAGAAATAATGCGCTCGCCATTTACTTGCAACTTAACCGTTGCTTCACTAACCACTTGTCCGTTTTCACGTTGTTCAGTTGTGGTCTTCCAAGACTCAACGGTGAATTTTTTATAGCCATCACCATTTAGAGCATTTTGTAGCAATAGCTCAAATGAAGCATCTGCTGCCTCAAATGACCAGCCACGAGCTTCAAGACTTTTAACTGTATCTACAACTTCATTTATTGCATCAGGGTTACTACTTAGGTCGTAGCCAAGTTCTTTACCTTTTAATTCAACTGAGGCGCGGCCAGCCATTTCTGTAACAAGCACGCGCATATCGTTACCAACAAGAGCCGCGTCGATGTGGTTGTACAAGTCATAGTTAACTTTCAACGCACTAGCGTGAAGTCCGGCTTTGTGAGCGAATGAAGAAATTCCGGCATATGGTTGATGCGTATTTGGTGGCAAGTTAGCGATTTCAGCAATTGCATGAGCAATTCGAAGAGTTTCTTGCAGCGCACCATCTGGCAAAACTTTTTGACCAAGTTTTAATTCAATATTTGGTACCACTACAAATAAGTCAGCGTTGCCAGTTCGTTCACCATAACCGTTAGCTGTGCACTGAACATGCGTTGCACCAGCTTCAATAGCTGCTATTGAGTTAGCTATCGCACAACCTGTGTCATCTTGGCAATGAATACCAAGACGAGCACCGGTGCGCTCTTTTACATCTGAAACTATTTTGCTAATTCCAGAGGGCAACATGCCACCATTGGTATCACAAAGCACTGCAACATCTGCGCCTGCGGACATGGCAGCTTTAATTGCTTCGACGCCATAGTTTGCATCATGTTTGTAACCATCAAAGAAATGTTCGAAATCAACAAATACCCGGCGACCAAGTCCAACTAGATATGAAACCGTATCGGAAATCATCGCTAAATTTTCTTCAGGAGTTGTGCGCAGCGCTTTTTCTACATGCAAGACATCGCTTTTGGCAACCAAAGTAATAACCGGAGCTTGTGAATCTACAAGAGCTTTAACTTGTGGATCTTCACTTGCCAAAACTCCGGCTTTACGAGTGGAACCAAAAGCAACAAGTTTTGCATTCTTAAGTTTTACTTCCCCAGCAGCCATGCGGGCAAAAAATTCAGTATCTTTTGGCAGAGCTCCTGGCCAGCCACCTTCGATAAAACCGACACCATATTCATCAAGTAACTTCGCAACTGTTAACTTGTCTTCTACCGAATACGAAATACCTTCGCGCTGGGCACCATCGCGCAACGTGGTGTCATAAACATGAAAATTATCGCTTAACATTTTTTACTTAGACCAGCCTGTGCATCCAGTTGTGGTTGTCTTCGGCTCGACCAGTTTGAATGTTTACCAATGATTCGCGTAGCTTCATCGTTATTTCACCAGGCTGACCATCACCAATGTTCCAAGAGCCACTGTTTTTACTATCAACTGCACCAACTGGTGTGATCACAGCCGCAGTTCCGCATGCAAAAGATTCAGTGATTGCACCACTGGCACATCCTTCGCGCCATTCATCTACAGTGATTTTTACCTCGGCAACGTCATAGCCAAGTTCAGCAGCAAGCGTTAAAAGTGAATCGCGAGTAACTCCAGGAAGAAGTGTTCCAGTTAATTTTGGCGTCACTACCTTGGCATCTTTACCTTTGCCGTAGACAAAGAATAAATTCATGCCGCCCATTTCTTCAATGTATTTACGCTCGTTAGCGTCAATCCAAACCACTTGGTCACAACCTTGTGCTGCAGCTTCTGACTGCGCTAACAAACTTGCTGCATAGTTACCAGCACACTTTGCTTCGCCAGTGCCACCGGGTGCGGCCCGAACAAAGTCATCTGAAATCCAAACTTTTACTGGCTTCACGCCATTGGGGAAATATGCTCCTACCGGAGAACCCATCAATACATAAGTAACTTCATCTGAAGGTTTAACCCCAAGTGCTGGTTCGCTACCGAATTCAAGTGGTCGCAAGTAAAACGACTTTTCTGGATCTTGAGAAACCCATTCCTGATCCTGCTGAACAAGCGCTTCGATTGAACCAATAAATAAATCAGTCGGAACTGGTGGAAGAGCTAAGCGATAAGCAGAGCGTTGGAAACGAAGAGCGTTTGCTTCTGGACGGAAAGTGTAAATTCCACCATTTGGATGACGATAGGCCTTCAAGCCTTCAAAAATTGATTGTCCGTAATGCAGTGCATTTATTGCTAAACCACCTGCACTTGCATCTTGGCCGATTAGTTCAGCTTGTTGCCAACCTTTACCTTTTAGCCAAGTAGCGCGAACAATGTTGTCCGAAAAATATTTACCAAAACCGGGCGCTGCCAAAATAGCGTCTCGCGCTTCTTTAGTAGCTGGATTCTTAGTTGGGTTTCGAATTATTTTGTCAGCGCTACTAATTCGAGTTTTGGCGGGATAAAGTTTTGCACCTGATGCAACAACTTGAGCAGCAGAAACGTCTAAGTTTTCACTGATTAAATCAGTCATGCTACTTCGCCCTTCTTATTAGTTAGCAACCGCAGATGCAATCGCATCGCCGATTTGGCTTGTTGATCTCGTTTCAGTCCGGCTTGCAAGGTCAGCAGCAACTGCCGCCTCAACTTTATTTGCAGCATCATTTATACCTAAATGATCAAGTAGCATCACAATGCTCAAAACAGTTGCTGTCGGATCTGCTTTACCTTGACCTGCAATATCAGGTGCGCTGCCATGAACAGGCTCAAACATACTTGGATTAGTTCTACTTGGGTCAATGTTGCCACTTGCAGCAAGCCCGATTCCGCCAGCAATCGCCGCACCAATATCGGTAAGAATGTCACCAAATAAATTGTCAGTAACAACGACGTCGAATCGTTCTGGGTTAGTTAAGAAAAACATGCTGGCAGCGTCAACATGACAATAATCAGTTTCAACTTGAGGAAATTCTTTGGCAACTTCAGCAAAAGTTCGAGCCCAAACATCACCGGCATAAACCAACACATTTGTTTTGTGCACCAAGGTGACTTTGTTGCGTCGTTTTGTCGCGCGATTGAATGCATCACGAATGATTCGTTCTGCACCAAAACGGGTATTAATACTGACTTCAGTGGCTACTTCGTGGGCGGTATTTTTACGTAAAAACCCACCTGCACCGACATAAGGCCCTTCGGTACCTTCTCGGCAGACTACAAAATCAATTTCTTTAGGGCCTTTGCCGGCAATCGGTGAAGTTACTCCGGGGAAAAGTTTTACTGGACGAAGATTTACGTGGTGATCTAGTAAAAATCGAAGTGGCAATAAGACACCACGCTCTAAAATTCCTGGTGGGACAGATGGATCGCCAATTGCACCAAGCAAAATTGCGTCGTGTTGTTTTAACTCTGCCACAACTGAATCAGGCAAAGTTTCGCCAGTTGCGTTGTATCGACGAGCACCAAGGTCATATTCAGAAGTAGAAAATTTAAAACCAGCAGTCGGAGCAACGGCAGATAAAACTTTTAGCCCCTCAGCAACTACTTCTGTGCCGATGCCATCGCCAGCGATAACCGCTAATTTAAAGTCTTTTGCCATGGATAAAGGGTATCGGGGTAAGGCTGAATTAAAAAAATTAAGTTTTGCCAATCAGTCAAAGTTCTTGGCGAAACTCGATTTAACAAACAGTAATTATTGAAGGTAGGCTTGAATCAATGTACGTGAGCCTGCTACTTCGCAGCCGCAACGAGGCCTAATAATCCGGCCTTCTCGTTGCGGTGTTTGTGCTTGCTGGATAGCCAAAGTTTAAAACCCTTAAAAATTCGTACATAACTTCTGGAGACTTTCAAATGAATAAATATGAAGACCGCAATCGGCAAAAACCTTCTGGCATGCCGGTAAATCGCTATGAACCATTCAAGCCAATTGATCTAGCTGATCGCACCTGGCCAAACAAAGTAATCACCAAGGCACCAAGGTGGTGTGCCGTGGATTTACGCGATGGCAATCAAGCACTAATTGATCCAATGACGCCAGATCGCAAGCGCCGGATGTTCGAATTACTGGTCAAGATGGGTTACAAAGAAATTGAAGTTGGCTTTCCATCTGCTAGCCAAACTGACTTTGATTTTGTCCGAATGTTGATCGAAGAAAATCTTGTTCCGGACGATGTGGTAATCCAGGTTCTTACGCAAGCCCGTGAACATCTAATTGAACGCACTTTTGAAGCAATTGAAGGTGCTCCCCAAGCGATCGTTCATCTTTATAACTCAACGTCAACCTTGCAGCGTCGGGTTGTATTTGATTTAGACAAAGATGGAATCAAAGAAATTGCAGTTCGTGGTGCAGAACTTTGTTTGAAGTATGCCGAGCAAATTCAAGATAAAACTGACGTTTATTTTGAATACTCCCCTGAATCTTTCACAGGCACCGAACTTGATTACGCAATTGAAGTCATAAATGCGGTTAATGATGTTTGGAAACCAACACCAGATCGAAAAGTAATTATTAATTTGCCGGCAACTGTAGAAATGGCAACTCCAAATATTTATGCCGACAGCATTGAATACATGAATCGTAAATTGGCTAACCGTGAATCTATTGTGCTTTCGCTTCATCCACACAATGATCGTGGCACTGGCGTAGCAGCGGCTGAACTTGGTTATCTAGCAGGTGCTGATCGTATTGAAGGCTGCTTATTTGGAAATGGCGAACGCACTGGAAACGTGTGTTTAGTAACTCTTGGCATGAATTTATTTAGCCAAGGAATAGATCCCGAAATCGATTTCAGTAACATCGATGAAATTCGTCGCACTGTTGAGTATTGCAATCAGCTTTCGGTTCCAGAGCGTCATCCGTATGGTGGTGACCTTGTCTTCACTGCATTTTCTGGTTCACATCAAGATGCAATTAATAAAGGCTTGGCCGCGATGAAACGTGATGCTGATGCTGCCGGTGTCCCAGTTGATGATTTCAAGTGGGCTGTTCCCTATTTACCGATTGATCCAAAAGATATTGGCCGAAGCTATGAGGCAGTTATTCGGGTTAATTCGCAATCAGGTAAAGGTGGCGTTGCATACAT
>JACCDY010870966.1_pt1 | contig 12651 bp, 12 predicted proteins | sample 7446391 | NCBI WGS metagenome assembly JACCDY01 (sample SAMN15323451, study PRJNA562643) | freshwater metagenome | isolation source: river surface water | place: USA:Blue River Watershed | collected 2017-08-18 | reverse complement strand
TCTGCTGGTCGGCAGCGATGCGCGCACGTTTGAAGCCGTCAAGCCTGTGCTTGACTGCTTCGCCGAAAATATTCATCACATGGGCGAGGTCGGTGCCGGGCATCAGATGAAGCTGCTGCACAACTATGTGTCGCTTGGCACCGTGACCGTGATTGCCGAAGCAGCGGCCTGCGCACGTAAATCCGGCATTGCGCCGGAAGAGTTCGTCGATGTGCTGCACAAGGGTGGCGGCTGGGGCGCGGCACTGGAGCGTCTGAAGCCCTACCTGTTGAATGACGGCGATACGTCCAATCTGCGATTCTCGCTGTCGAATGCGTCCAAGGATCTTGGCTACTACACGACCTACGCGGCGGATACTCACGCTGATCACACTGTCGCCGCTGCGATCAAACAGACGATCACGCAGGAATGCGATGCCGGTCATGGCGATGAGCACATGCCAAACATGATCGCCTATATCGCTGCGCGATCAGGGCGGGACGGCACACCGCACTGAGATGACCCATCAAATGGGTCGCCAGCTGAGGTAGCGGGCGGCCATACTGCCGGGTAGGACGGATGATCAGATCCACCGGTAACAGCCGACGGGAGAGGCCATGAAGCGATTCACCGGTATCATCACCATGATGGCGTTGTCTGTTGCGCTGTCCGGCATCGCCCCCGATGCGTCAGCGCAGTACACGGGCGATACCATTCGCATCGGTCTGCTGACCGATATGTCGGGCCCGTACTCTGATATTTCCGGTCAGGGCGGCGTCGAGGCGATCAAACTCGCGATCGCCGATGTGGGCGGCAAGATCAATGGCAAGAAAATCGAGATCTTGTTTGCTGACCATCTGAACAAAGCCGACGTCGGCGCCAGCAAGGCGCGCGAGTGGTTGGATCGTGAAGAGATCGATGTGCTGATGGTGGGTGCGAACTCGTCGGTGATGCTCGCTGTCTCCAAGCTTGCCGCTGAAAAGAAAAAGCCGCTGATCATCCCCGCCACTGCCACGGCACGCGTCACAAATGAAGACTGTTCTTACTACACCATTCACTACGGTTACGATACCGTCGCTGCGGCGCGCGGCACCAGCTCGGCGGTGGTGCGTCAGGACGGCAAGAGCTGGTACTTCCTGACCGCGGATTATGTGTTCGGATCGTCGCTGGAAGGCGACGCGACCAAGGTGATCAAGGCGCTGGGCGGCAATGTGCTCGGCGCATCGCGCCATCCGCTGAACGCGTCGGATTTTTCTTCCTTTCTCGTGCAGGCGAAGGCTTCCAAAGCGCAGGTACTCGGACTGGCGAATGCCAGCAATGACCTGATCAATACGATCAAGGCAGCCAACGAGTTCGGCATCACACAATCAATGAAAGTCGCCGCGCTGCTGATGTTCATCACCGACGTGCACGCGCTGGGTCTCAAAGACACTCAGGGGCTGTACACCACCGACAGCTGGTACTGGGACCAGAGCACCGATTCCCGCGCATGGTCAAAGCGCTATTTCGCGGTGATGAAGCGCATGCCGACGGCGCTGCATGCATCGACCTATTCATCCGCAATGACCTATCTGAAGGCAGTCAGAGAGACGGGTACCGATGACGGCGACAAGGTGCTTGCGCACATCCGCAAGGGCGTGGTCAATGACATGTATGCCACCAACGCGTCGGTGCGTGAAGACGGTCGCCTGATGACCGACCTCAAGCTGGTGCAGGTGAAGACACCGGAAGAATCGAAGTATCCGTGGGATTACTACAAGATCGTGCGCAGCATTCCTGCCGCCGAGGCATTCACCACCAAAGCAGAGAGCAAATGCGCGCTGTGGAAGTGACGCTGGAGCGAAGCTCCAGCGTCATCCCGGCGAAGGCCGGGATCCAGCGGCCTTATTGAGCGAAGCTCCAGCGTCATCCCGGCGAAGGCCGGGATCCAGCGGCCTTATCGAGCGAAGCTCCAGCGTCATCCCGGCGAAGGCCGGGATCCAGCGGCCTTATTGAGCGAAGCTCCAGCGTCATCCCGGCGAAGGCCTGGATCCAGGGGCCTTATCGAGCGAAGCTCCAGCGTCATCCCACGCGGATGAGTCGCTTACCCAGGTTATCCCCTCGATACAAACCAGCGATCGAACCCGGCGCCTGCTCGATCCCTTCAAGAATATCTTCCTCAAAATGTATCAAGCCCTCGCGTACCCAGTGCGCGAGATCGTCGCGCGCGCTCGCATAGTGATCTTTATGGTCGAGTATCACGAAACCCTGCATGCGCGCGCGCTTGACCAGCAGGTGACGCTCGACACGCGGGCCCGATGGCGGCGGGTCCCAGTTCGCGACGGATGCGGTGCCACAGATGATCACGCGCGCGCCGACATTCAGATAAGGCATCACGGAATCGCTAATCGTGCCCGAGGTATTGTCGAAGTAGATATCGATACCTTCCTTGCAGGCGTGTGCGAGTTCTGCCGCAAAATCCTCGCGCTTGTAATCGACCGCATAATCAAACCGGAAGCGGCGCAGACAGAGCGATCGCTTGGTCTCGCCTCCAGTAATAGCAATGGTTTTGCAACCGTGGAGTTTCGCGATTTGACCGACGATCGATCCTACTGCACCAGCGCCTGTCGAGACCGCTACGATCTGGCCCGCGCGCGGCTCGCCGATCTTTAGCAGCCCGTAATGCGCGGTGATGCCATTGATGCCCAGTACGCCAAGGTAGGTTGACAAGGGAAGGTCAGGCTCATCGACACGGCAATCGATGACGGTAGGATCGACGGCAGCATATTCCTGCCAGCCGAACATGCCGGTGACTGCTGTGCCGACCGCCCATTCCGGATGATTCGATTCGATGATCTCACCGGCAGCGAAGGAGCGCATCACCTCACCAATACCCACGGGTGTTGAATAATTCGCCGCCGCATTCACCCAGCCGCGCATGGCGGGCTCGACAGACAAAAATCGGTTCCGGATCAGTACCTGGCCATCGCCGGGCCGCGGTATCGGTGCACTCTCAATGCGGAAATCCGCCGCTTGCGGAATGCCCTCGGGTCGGCGGGCCAGAACGACCCGGCGATGGTGGGTGTCGCTCACTGGCCAGCCTCCGTTTCAGTTCAGCTCAGCCGCGACCCACATAGGGCATGTTAGTCGCCATGATGGTCATGAACAGCACATTACTTTCCAACGGCAGCTGCGCGATCTGCAGCACGGCTTGCCCCACATGCTCTGCATTCATCCGTGGTTCGACCTTGACCGAGCCATCGGCCTGCAGAATGCCGTTCGCCATTTTCTCGGTCATCTCGGTCGCGGCATTGCCGATATCGATCTGGCTGCACGCGATATGGTCGTTACGGTAGTCGAGTGCGATGGATTTTGTCAGGCCCGAGATCGCATGCTTGGTCGCGGTATAGGGCAGCGACAGTGGACGCGGCGCATAGGCCGAGATTGAGCCATTGTTGATGATGCGACCGCCTTTGGGTGACTGTGCCTTCATCATGCGTATCGCTTCCTGTGCGCAGAGGAAGGGACCCGTCAGGTTGGTGTTCACCACGTTCATCCAGTCTTCGTATTTGATGTCCTCGGCCGGCGTGGCGGTGGTGAAGGTGCCGGCGTTGTTGAACAGCAGATCGATACGGCCGAACTTGGCTTTCAGCTGGGAGAACATGTCTTTCACGCTGGCCGGGTTACCGACATCGCAGGTAACGGCCAGACAGTTGTCGTCATTGCCGCCGATATCTTTGATGGCTTTTTCCAGCTTGTCGAGGTTACGACCGGAGAGAACGATCTGATAACCAGCGCCCAGCAGCGCGCGGGCCGCTGCCTTGCCGATACCGGTGCCGGCGCCTGTGATGAGTGCGACGCGAGATGTGGAGGTGCTCATGGATGCCTTTATGGTTCTAAGGAGTGAGAACAAATCAAAACAATGGGTGGTTCAGTATTCGGATTCAAAATCCGTTTCGTAACGCCGTTGGCGACGGCGGTATTTTAGATAGGCGATGAGGGCCAGCAGCCCGCCGATGAACAGTGAGATCAGCGAGTTCGGAAACGAAGAATTCGCTGCGAGCAGCAGCTCGATCAGCGAGAACAGTATCAGGACGAATTGCGATAAGTAGTACCAGACAGTTCGCCAGGGAATCATGATCGCCTCCTTGCTGAAGCAGCGCTCTCACTGCACTCTCAATGTTGCGGTATTGCCTGCCGGATCAGTGCCAGCAGATCATCATAGTCATCAACAGCCTTGAATTGCGGGAACTGCGCGATCACATTCTCGGGCGCGTGAAACAGAAAGCCCGCATCGGCCTCGGCCAGCATGGTCGTGTCATTGAATGAATCGCCCGCCGCGATCACGCGATAGTTCAATCCTTTGAATGCCGCCACAGCCTTGCGCTTCTGGTCAGGGATGCGTAGCTGGTAATGGGTGATGCGATCATTCTCCACAATCAGCGTGTGGCACAGCAGCGCTGGCATACCCAGCTGGCGCATGAACGGCGCGGCGAATTGCTCGAAGGTGTCCGACAGGATCACTACCTGTACCTCAGCACGCAGCTGGTCCATGAAGGCTTTGGCACCCGGCAGCAGCGGCAGGGTGGCGATCACTTCCTGAATATCGGACAAGCGCAACCCGTGCCGATCGAGGATGGCCAGCCGGCCCTGCATCAGCTTGTCGTAGTCAGGCTCGTCGCGTGTGGTTCGGCGCAGCTCGGGAATACCGGTTTTGTCGGCGACAGCGATCCATATTTCCGGCGTCAGCACGCCTTCCATATCCAGAGTGACGAGGGCTTGTTTCACGGTTTTGCTTGGTTGATAGTGGAATCAGGCGGGTACTCTACCATCGCACTCTCCGGTGTCCGCAATTCAGCGCACCAGCGTCTCGACGTTGCCATCGACCGAGAGGCTTTGCCCGGTGATGGCGGCGCCGGCATCCGAGCACAGGAAGACCACAGCGGCGCCAATGTCACCGGCGCTGACCATACGGCGCAGGGATACCCGCTGCAGCACACGCTCGCGCATCTCATCGACACTCACGCCGGCCGCCTCAGCGCTCGCACTTAGCACGCGGTCTTGCCGCGGGCCTTCGACAATACCGGGCAGTACGGCATTCACGCGGATCTGGTGCGGACCGAGTTCAGTGGCCCAGGTCTCGGTCAATCCGATCACGCCATACTTCGTCGCCGAGTACGGAGAGCGGCGCGGAAACGCGAGCCGGCTGGCGACTGAGCCGATGTTGATGATGCTGCCGTGTCTGCGCTGCTTCATGCCGGGCACGGCGCTGCGTGTGCAGAGGAAGGTCCCGGTCAGGTTCACGTCCAGACACTGATTCCAGTCATCGAGCGTGATGTCTTCAATGGCAGCCGTCGGTCCGGCAATGCCGGCATTGTTGACCAGTATGTCCAGCCCGCCGAGCCGCTGCTCGATTTCCGTAAACATCGCGGCGACCTGTGCTTCTTTCGTGATGTCAGCCACGCTGATCCCGATGCCCGGCAACGATTGCGCGGTTTCTTTCAGTGCAGTGGCATTCGTACCGCAGACGTGCACTCGCGCACCGTGCGCGACCAGTGCCTGCGTAATGGCCAGTCCTATGCCCTGAGCGCCGCCCGTGACCAGTGCGCGGTGGCCGTTCAGATCAAATGTCAGAGGGGGTTGCATGGATGTCTCTCATCATTTGATGTTGTTCTAATTCCGCGCTTCCGAGCGATGGCAGCGCGGCGTGAGATAGCCCTTGTACTATAGCAGCGACCCGCATGCTCATGGCACTTCTTGTGCTATTGGCAAGCATCACGTTGACCTTTCATGAGTACCCAGATGGACCGATCATCACTCTTCAAAGGCCCGCCGATCGGGCTGGGCACCTGGCAGATGGGCGAGCGCGCGAGTGCGGCGGCATCGGAAGTGGCCGCGATACTGCACGCACTGGAGCGTGGCATACGGCTCATCGATACCGCAGAAATGTACGCCGACGGCGAATCCGAGCGGCGAGTTGGTGAAGCACTGGCCGCCTGGGGCAGGGCCAAGCGTGATGAGCTCACGCTGGTGACCAAGGTGCTGCCGCATAACGCCAGCCGAGAGGGTACGGTGCGCGCCTGCGAAGACAGTCTGAAGCGTCTTGGTGTCGATTACGTGGATGTCTACCTGCTGCACTGGCAGGGCAGTCATGCATTCGAGCAAACGCTGGAGGGATTTGTCGCATTGCGCGAGCGGGGCCTGATACGCCATTGGGGAGTCAGCAATTTGGATCTCGCTCCGCTGAATCGCTGGCGTGAGACCGAGAGACGCATGGGGCTGGGCACAACCAGCACGCGCGCCTGTGCGACTAATCAGGTGTACTACAGCCTCTTGGCACGCGGACCGGAATTTGATCTGCTGCCCTCGATGCAGGAACAGCAGATGCCGCTCATGGCCTACACGCCGTTGGGCTCAGGCACGCTGGCGCGCGACAAGCGGCTGGCGGCGCTGGCAGCAGCGTTGGGTATCACTGCCGCGCAGCTAGCGCTGGCCTGGGTGATACGTAGCGGTCACGTGGTGGCGATCCCCAAGTCCTCTCAGATTGCTCGTATCGACGAGAATCTCGCCGCCTGTGATGTCGTGCTCGGTGATGAGGTGTTGCGGCAGATCGATGCGTTGTTCCCGCCGCCTTCACGCAAGGTATCACTCGCGATGGTCTGATCCGCGCAGGCGCACGCGCTTACCGCCCATTTTCTGGCTCGCATCAGTGATCATCCGAGTCAGCAGCGCCACGTAGTTCGGATGATCGCCCCCCAGCAGTGGCTCGGACAGCAGCTCCCCTTGCGCGTTTACCAGCAGCAGGGTTGGCGTCATCGCCACCTGGTAGCGCCGGGCCAGTTCGGATTCGGTGAGTCGTTGCCCATCAAAGTTTGTCAGCCAACGATCGCCGGTCACGGATACCTCGCGGATGAGCGGCTGCTCGTCTTCTCGCAGTCCGCGCATCATCGGTATCAGATAGTCATGCCGAACGATGCGGCAATAGCTGCAGCCCGGCAGTGTGAAGAACAGGATCACCGGCCGCTGGCTGGCAGACGATAGTGCGCCATCCTGTGGCAGCTGCACTGCGGGCGGCAGTGCGCGCAACACCGGCTGGGCGCCCACCGGGAGGCTGGCACAGAGCGCAGCCAGTAAGATCATCAGGGTTCGCATAGCCGCTATTGAACACGAAAACCGGACATGCTGCGTTACCCCGTTGGAGGTGAGCACAGGGCGATGGACATGGGGTATGAGACACTCGCGCTCTGTTGTCCGATAGTCATCAGGTCTTATCCTCTTGCCCATGTCTTCTCACACCGCTGTATCTGCCGGACTCTGGCGACCGCCTGCGCCGACGATGCGTTCGAATCTGGCGATCGGGCTGCGCATCCTGTTCGGACGTGCGCCCGAACTGCTGCACACCCTGCCGCGAGATTGCTACACCCGGGATATTGTCAGTGTGCCCATCGGCCGCCGCCCAGTATTCATTGTGAATCATCCCGAGACCATACGAAGAATCGTTAACGAAGACCGTGAGTTTTATCCCAAGAGCGATCTGATGATCTCCACGCTGATGCCGCTGATCGGTGAGGGCGTACTTGTCTCTGCGGGCGAGCGCTGGGAGCATGACCGCAAGATGCTGGAACCGGCGTTCATGCAGATGCGGCTGGAGGCATTGTTCCCCAAGATGCGCGAGGCGGTCGATGACTGGATACGCCGGCTGTACACACTGCCTGCAGACGCACACATCGAACTCGAATCCGAGCTCAGCCGAGTGACCGCAGATGTGATGTTTCGCGTGCTGTTTTCTCAGCCGATCGATGGCGAACAGGCTTCAAGGGTCTTTCACGCTTTCGGCCGTTTTCAGCGGCGCAGCCCGCAGTTCAATCTGCGCGTGGTGCTCGATAGTGACCCGTCAAACCCGTCGTCGCCATCGCGCGAGTTACTTGACGACGCCATGCAGATACGCGACCTGATCGAGAAACTGCTGGACGAACGTCTCGCACGGCTGGATCAGGGAGAGCATTTCATCGATTTTGCACAGGCGGTGATCGATGCGCGCGATACGGTTGATCAGCCGTTTAGTCGAGCACAGATGATCGATCAGCTCGCCGTATTTTTTCTCGCCGGACACGAGACGACAGCCAGTGCGCTGGCATGGACGTTTTTTCTGCTATCGCAGCAGCCGCAGTGGCTGCAACGCTTGCGCGAAGAACTCAACCAGACCCTGGGCGAACAGGCCTTTGCCTTTGCGGATTTCAGACGGCTCAGTGTGACGAGAAATGTGTTTCGCGAGAGCTTGCGCCTGTATCCGCCGGTGGCCTTTCTCACACGCCGCGCCTTGAGAGAAGATCGCTTTGGCAAGCTGAAGGTACCAAAAGATAGCTTCATTGTGATCTCACCCTGGCTGGTGCACAGGCATCATGCGTACTGGGAGCATGCGGATCGCTTTGATCCTTCGCGCTTTGATGAGGATGCATCAGCACCCGTGGCGGGGAGCTATCTGCCGTTTGGTCTGGGGCCGCGCGCCTGCACAGGGGCGATGGTCGCGCAACTGGAGGCCACTTTGATTCTGTGCGAAGCCTGCCGCCGCTTTGATTTCGTGCCGGTCGCACCCGAGGCGGTGCAACCCGTGACACGCGTGAGTGTGCGCATCGAGGGCGGTCTGCCCGTCATTATTCGCGCACGCTGAGCGTGCCACGATCACGGCATCACGAAAACGACTGCCGTGACATCATCACGCCGCATCTGCAAACCCTGCCAGGCAAGAAAGTCTTCCCACAGGCGTCTGGCAATCTCCTTTGCATCGCGTTCTGTGGTGGACTCCAGCAGCCTCTCCAGACGCCGGTAGCCATAGGAAGCTGGCTGCGCGCGATCGCCACCGACCTGATCCGTAAAGCCGTCCGTGACGATCACAAACACATCGCCGCTCTGGTAGGGGACAGGCAGGTCGCTGGGCTCGTCTTCCGGATCCGGCGGATTTTGATAGCCAAGGCTGGCGCGCGATGCCAGATGCCGGAGCACACTGCCATCACTGGTCAGCTGGAACAGACCGATCTTGGCGCCGGCGAAGCGTAACTGCCGCGCCGTGGTATCCACCTCCACGATGGCGGCGTCGCAGCCATCATCGCTCTCGCTGTCCGGTGCGTCCTGATTCAGGCCGACGCGGACCAGATGGTCCAGCGACATCAGCGCGCGAGAGGGATCAATCTGCGGATCGCCAGAGTAGATCCGCTCCAGTGAATTGCTCACCAGCAGAGACAGCATCGCTCCCGGCACACCATGGCCAGTACAGTCGGCGACTGCCAGTGAAAATTTATCCTGAAATTGTGACGACGATACCCACCACAGATCGCCGCCGATAGTGTCTCTGGGCTCCCAGATCGAAGCGACAGAATGGAAGCGGCCATCCAGCCGATGCCTGCGCGGCAGCTGGCTGCGCTGCAGGCGGCTGGCATAATTCACTGAACTCACCACCAGCTGGTGTGTCTTGTCGAGTTCGCTATGCTGCTCCGCCAGCTCGCGCGTGCGCTCGGCTACGGTCGATTCCAGCACGCGGTTCTGGTTCTCGACCAGGGCCTTTTGTTCTTCCATGTTCTGAGCCAGCTGTAGCTGCAGCCAGCGCGTGCGACTGATCACCGCCAGCGCCATGATGATCGCCTCGCAGCACAAACCGATGGATTGCGCCGTGTTCGAGTGCTGCATCAGGAAGCCGATACCTGCCGGCTCCATCAGCGAGAACGGCGAGGGCACGCCCGCCAGGCCAAGAATGAAGATCGATCGGAAAATCAGATAGGGAACGATGGCGAACATGAAAAAACGTGCGGCATTGTGGCCTTGCCGGTAGCGTCTCCATGCGACGCCGAAGAAGGATGTCAGCAGGATGAAAGTCAGTATACCGAGTGGTAGCCACATCAGCTTTTGTGACAGGTTATGGTGCACCAAGGAAGTGAGCAGATAGTGCGCTAAATAAAAGGCGATGTAAAACATCGTCATTTTGTACAGCCAGGGCGCATGCTTTTTTACGTTGAGGAAGGTGGCGGCAAATACCGCATAAAAAATAGCCTGACCATAGGAGAAAAGTATAAAAGCTGGCCAGTACACATAGTGATGACGGAAGCGTACATCTTCGACATCTGCGAAGAATTCAGCTAACCGGGGACCTTCTGGCATGTAGTTGGACAAGATCTGCACGAACGCGCTGAGCATCCATATGCTGTAGGCGAAGCTGGCCTTGTCCTTGTTGTTGAAGGCGGAGAACCAGCCAAAAATGGCCAGTGCCAGCAGCACGCCTAGCAGCACCCCTTCGATGTACAGGCCGTAGCGGCGGAGCTCGAGAAATTTCACATGATCAAACAGTTGTAGTGTGAAAGCTCTTGCGGGCAGATTGCTGTTGGATTTCACGCGCGTGACCAGCGTGATTTCCTGATGCTTGACGAGGGTGTACACCGTGAATTGGCTGGCTACCTTCGCCGAACCCGGGAGGAAAGGGTTGAGATCAACCATATAATTGTGGCTGACCCGGTAGGTGCCGGTCGGCTTTAAATGCGTGATTTTTCCGGTGTTATCGATAACGTAGCTGTCGATACTTTCCCATCCCGAGGGGTCGATACGCAGCTGATAATCGTGTGGCAAAAGATTCTTAACCTTTTGCACAACCCAGTAGTTACTGTAGCTGTTGATCGTTGGTAGCTCAGCCGCACTGCGGAAACCTGAACTCTGGGTCAGCAGATCGCCAATCTGCATCTGCGAAGAAGCATCCTCGAAGACGAAGAAGTTTTTTTTCGCCGCGTAGGCAATAGGTGTCTCTTCCGTGATCTCAAGCGGCGGCGTATCGGGGAGGGCGGTCGCCGCGATGCTCGTGCCGAGTAGAATGACTGCCGCAAATGTTCTAATTATGTTTTTCATTGCGTTGTCCCGTCAGGGTCAAAAAGCGATTCTCTATGGTGCTGCTGACGTCTCCTCCAAAGCGGTGCGCGGCTCGTATATGCCTGGCCGACAGCTTATATTGGACGAGTGCGAGAGCTTTTGCAAAGCTTAACGAAGTGCTAAATAAAGCACGCAGACGATAACGCCTCGAGTGGTATGCGAGCTTGCGTCGCGAGCGAGAGGCTTTTCCTCTCAGTTGCACCGCCTTGCGCAGCAGTTCGTGTTGGCGCGCAGGGTGCCGCTTGCACCGGCAGGCATAGGTTAAGCTGTGCAGCCTGACTCTGACGAATTAACAGATTGCTAAAGATGTCTCAGGCCACCGGACTCACCGATAGGGCGATTGCCTTTTTCGCCGCGAAGTGTGAATCCTCCCCACCCGCAGGCGAGGCGGGCTTGTGCTGCGTGCCGAATCGTGCCGAGCTTGTGCGCATACTGCAAGAAGAGGGCGGTGAACCCGATCCCTACCTGATGGTCGCTGCCGTATTGGCTGGCGTGCTGCAATACACATCGACTGCAGAAGAAGAGATTCTCAAAGCATTTGGGGTCGAAGTCGCTCTGATCGTCGCCGAGCTGACTGAGAACAGCAAATTCACCATCGCTACTCGCAAAACCCTGAGAATGGCGCGCATGTCCGGCCTGTCGCGCAAGGCGAAGCTGATTCTTCTTGTAGAGATCATCGAGACCCTGAGGCAGATCGCCAGCAAGACGGCACCCAGCAGTTGGTCGGTGCAGCACAAGCAGGCATTCTTTGAGTGTGCCGAGAAAATGATTGCCGCAATGGGAAATGTGAATACCACGCTGCTGGCAATCTATCTTGCCGAGCTTGAGGCGGCGAAACTCAGTATCGCGACGAAACCAACGGCCGTTACCAAGCGTTGACCGCGCCGCCGGTGGAGCATGACAGACTGTCCTCAGTACGGCACGATATTGGTCATCAGGATACTGGCCACCGCTTAGTTGCTGCGCACTTGTAACCTTGTGTACATCGTTTGCAGTTGCTCCAGCAGTTGACTGTCTTCCTGGAAATTAACGACCAGCAGTAGCTGATTAAGGTGCTCAGACAGCTTGGCGATATCGGCTGTTGATTTGGGTCTCGCGATCGTGCTCTCGATATCGATTGCATAATTGATCGCACTGATCAGTTTGTTTTTGTCAGGTAAATTTTTTGATGAGAGCTTCTCATACAGGCTGTTTATTTTTGAGGCTATTTGTTCTTTTTCGTCTAACGCTTCTTTGGTTTCTGACAGCACGTAGCTCATTACCCCGCGGATTTGACGCTCAGCGCTCGGGTTGACACCTTCGCGGGACCTTGTTTTGCCAGGCAATTGAAGGTGGGGTGTGATCTCTTTCAAATGCCGCATGTGGATATCTGTCTGGTGAGGAGTTCCACTCTGTTCGTTCGAAGGCAACTGCGATAATACGTGCTGCAAATGCTTGTTTGCCTTGTCTGATGCCGGCCTGATCCCATTGAAAAAATCACTGATTTTTCTTCCCAGGCTGGGTTTGCTGTCAGCCCGCTGAAAAAGCAATACTGTGGTTCGATCGCCATCCTTATGGCGTAGCGTTTTTGCGAACCAATCGCCGGATGCTGACCCGGGTGCGTGAGAGATCTTGACTAGAATAGCACCAGAAATCGGCATGTTGTCCTCAGCCCTCACCGGGTAGTTTTTCCTCACTATTTGTAGGCAAATGGGCGATGGCATATCTGCGATGAGTCGCTCTCCATTGCGTTCGAGTTGTACTAGAGGTTAGTGCTGCTTGCGTGGGGCGGCTCCCGTGAGCGTG
>JACCDY010531792.1_pt1 | contig 12665 bp, 8 predicted proteins | sample 7446391 | NCBI WGS metagenome assembly JACCDY01 (sample SAMN15323451, study PRJNA562643) | freshwater metagenome | isolation source: river surface water | place: USA:Blue River Watershed | collected 2017-08-18 | reverse complement strand
CCCGTCATCAATCTCGACAAGCTGACTTACGCCGGTAATCCGGACAACCTGAGTACCTTGCAAGGCGACCCGCGGCACCTGTTCGTGCATGGTGATATTTGCGATCGTGAGTTGGTTGCATCGCTATTAAAACAGCATAAGCCACGCGCGATTTTGCATTTTGCTGCGGAGAGTCATGTCGATCGTTCTATTCATGGACCGGGTGACTTCATACGCACGAATGTAGATGGTACTTTTAGTTTATTAGAAGCGGCGCGTGCTTATAGCACGACCTTGTCTGAAACAGAACGAAGTAACTTCCGTTTTCTGCATGTCTCCACCGATGAAGTGTTTGGTTCATTAGGTCCCAAAGATCCACAATTTTCTGAGACAACGGCTTATGCACCGAATAGTCCTTATTCAGCATCGAAAGCTGCTTCAGATCATTTAGTGCGTGCTTGGCATCACACCTATGGTTTACCCGTTGTGACAGGCAACTGCTCAAACAATTATGGACCTTTGCAATTCCCAGAAAAACTCATTCCATTAGTGATTGCAAATGCCTTAGCAGGTAAGCCTTTACCGATTTATGGTGATGGTCAACAAGTGCGTGATTGGTTATATGTCGGGGACCATTGTTCTGCATTACGCCGCATACTTGCAGATGGCAAACCTGGTGAAACTTATAACATCGGTGGTTGGAATGAAAAAGCTAACATCGATGTGGTGCATACCCTGTGTGATTTACTCGATGAATTATCACCAGCAGCGCGTTCTTATCGCGAGCAAATTACTTTTGTCACTGACAGACCAGGTCATGACAGACGCTATGCGATTGATGCACGCAAAATTGAACGCGAACTAGGATGGAAGCCGGCTGAGACCTTTGAAACTGGTATGCGTAAAACTGTGCAATGGACTCTCGCTAATCAAGAGTGGGTGCGTAAAGTACAGTCAGGTGATTATCTGAAGTGGATGGATAAGAATTACGCCAAGCGGGAAGGAAAGTAGGCATGAGTCAATCAAACATAGCGCGCCGCGGCATTATATTGGCAGGCGGTTCAGGTACACGTCTCTATCCAGCGACAACAGCAGTGTCTAAACAGTTGTTGCCTGTGTATGACAAACCCATGATTTACTATCCACTGACTACGCTCATGTTGGCTGGTATACGTGATGTCTTACTCATCTCAACGCCACAAGATACGCCACGCTTTAGTTCCTTACTAGGTGATGGAAGCCAATGGGGTATGAATATTCAATATGCAGTGCAACCTTCACCCGATGGTTTAGCACAAGCATTCATCATAGGACGTGAATTTGTAGGGTCCCATCCATCAGCATTGATACTTGGCGATAATTTATTTTATGGTCATGATTTGTATCAGAGTTTGATAGCCGCTAATGCACGTCAAGATGGCGCAACTGTGTTTGCTTATCATGTACATGATCCTGAGCGTTATGGCGTAGTGGGCTTTGATGCAGAGCGCCGTGCTATCAGCATTGAAGAAAAACCAGCTAAGCCACAATCAAATTATGCAGTCACAGGTTTGTATTTTTATGATCAACAAGTCTGCGATATCGCTGCTTCGATTAAACCATCGGCACGTGGTGAATTAGAAATCACCGATGTGAATCGCGTGTATTTAGAGCAGCGCAAATTAAATGTAGAACTAATGGGTCGAGGTATGGCTTGGTTAGATACAGGCACCCATGAGTCTTTATTAGAAGCGTCACAATTCATCGCTACACTCGAAAAACGCCAGGGCTTGAAAGTAGCGTGTCCTGAAGAAATCGCATTCCGTCAAAATTACATCAATGCAGAGCAATTACAAAAGTTGGCTGAGCCTTTAAAGAAAAGCGGCTATGGTCAATATTTATTGCGTGTATTAGAAGAAAAAGCATTTTAAAAAATTATGAAAGTCATTTGCTGCAATATTCCTGATGTCTTAATCATAGAGCCTAAGGTGTTTGGTGATGATAGAGGTTTTTTCTTTGAGAGCTTTAATCAAAAGCGTTTTGAAGAATTAACCGGTGTGAAATCACATTTTGTACAAGACAATCATTCGCGCTCAGCACAGCATGTGTTACGTGGCTTGCATTATCAAATTCGTCAACCACAAGGCAAATTAGTTAGAGTGACAGCGGGCGAAGTATTTGATGTCTGCGTAGATTTACGCAAACACTCAGAAACTTTTGGTCAAAGCGTAGCAGTCATGTTATCTGCGCAAAATCACAGACAGCTCTGGATACCACCAGGTTTTGCGCATGGATTTTTAGTCGTGAGTAGTCATGCAGAGTTTTTGTATAAAACGACGGACTACTACGCACCTGAATATGAACGTAGTTTGTTATGGAATGATCCTGCATTGGGCATAGATTGGCCTTTAACTGCTGAACCACTATTATCTGCAAAAGATAAAATCGGTTTGCCATTGGCGCAGGCAGAAGTGTTTCCTTAATCATCGTATGAAAATTCTACTCACAGGTAAAAACGGTCAATTAGGGCAAGCGCTGCAAACACGATTGCATGAGTTGGTTGACTTGGGCGGGGCCTTAGTTGAAGTCTTGGCAGTCGATCGTACTCAACTGGATTTATCCAATCCAGAATCATGTCGCGCTCTGATGCAATCATTTCAACCAGATCTCGTGATTAATGCTGCTGCTTATACAGCGGTAGACAAAGCAGAACAAGAAGAGGCGCTGGCATTTGCAGTCAATGCAGAAGCGCCAAAAATTTTAGCCGAAGAAGCCGCAAAGCTGGGTGCAGCCCTCATACATTATTCAACGGATTATGTATTTGATGGCAGCAAACAAGGTGCATGGACGGAAGAAGATGTGCCTCATCCTTTATCTGTCTATGGCCGTAGTAAATTAGCCGGTGAACAAGCGATCATTGCCAGTGGTGTGCCACATTTCATTTTTCGCACTAGCTGGGTCTATAGTTTAGTAGGTCAAAATTTTTTATTGACCATGCTGCGTTTAGCAAAAGATAGAAAAGAGTTATCCATCGTTGCGGATCAACATGGTGCGCCAACATGGACGCATACCATAGCCGATGCAACTGTAAGAGTGATTCAGCAGTTGCAACAACAAGGCAAGCTCACAGAGCAAATGCAAAAGTATGGTGGCATTTATCATTTAGTCGCAGGTGAGCAAACAACTTGGTTTGGATTTGCTCAAAGTATATTTGCGCATCCATCCGTATTGAATAAACCGCAATGTCATCCGATTACTACGGAGCAGTATCCCTTGCCTGCGCCGCGTCCTAAAAATTCCGTGTTGAGTACAAAAAAATTTCAACAGCAATTTTTTGCTTTGCCGACTTGGCAGCAAGCGCTTACTGCGTGTCAGCAAGATTTATAAATTAACTCAAGCATAAATCGTTTTATTTTTATCAAGGTTGTCCATTATGTATTCATCATCACTGCCAGTTAATCCAGGAATTTTTAAAGCATATGACATACGTGGTGTGTTAGGTAAAACCTTAGATGAACATATCGCTTATAAAATCGGTCAAGCTTTTGGTTCTGCTGCAAAAGAAAAAGGTGAAGGCACGGTTGTAATAGGTCGTGATGGCCGTCTCTCAGGTCCTAGTCTATCTGCTGCATTAGCAAAAGGTTTGCAAGCAACGGGAGTCAATGTCATTGATATTGGTTTAGTTGCGACGCCTATCTTGTACTACGCCACCAATGTGCTCGGTGCTACTAGCGGCATTATGGTGACAGGTAGTCATAATCCGCCTGACTATAATGGCTTTAAAATGGTGTTAGCAGGTGAGGCAATTTATGGCGCCACTATCACTGCTTTATATGAACGCATTCAAAGCGAAAAATTTGCACAAGGTCAGGGTAGCTATCAGCAACAAGATTTGCGTACCGCATATTTAGAACGCATAGTCGGTGACGTGAAGTTAAAGCGTCCTATGAAAATCGTGATTGATTGTGGAAATGGCGTAGCAGGTGCATTTGCGGGTGACTTATATAGACAGCTAGGTTGTGAAGTTAAAGAATTATTTTGTGAAGTCGACGGGAATTTCCCGAATCATCATCCTGATCCTGCCCATCCAGAAAACTTACAAGATTTAATTCGTGAGTTACAACACAGTGAAGCAGAACTAGGTTTGGCTTTTGATGGTGATGGCGATCGCTTAGGTGTGGTGACCAAAGATGGTCAGATTATTTATCCAGATCGACAACTGATGTTGTTTGCCAAAGAAGTTTTAAGTCGTCATCCGGGTGCGCCAATTTTATATGACGTGAAATGTAGTCGTCATGTAGCTGAAGTTGTACGTGCAGCAGGTGGTGTGCCTATGATGGGTAAAACCGGACACTCCTTAGTCAAAGCAAAAATGCGTGAGACCAGTGCGCCACTAGGTGGCGAGATGAGTGGTCATGTATTTTTTAAAGATCGTTGGTATGGTTTTGATGACGGCTTATATGCAGGCGCACGTTTGTTAGAGTTACTCAGTCGTGAAGTCGATCCGAATAAAGTATTGAATGCTTTGCCGCAGTCTATGTCTACTCCTGAATTACAAATAGAAGTGGGTGAGGGTGAAAATCACGCATTAGTCGCGCGCTTACAATCTGAAACCACATTTGATGGCGCACGTGAAGTGATCACTACAGATGGTGTGCGTGTTGAATATAACGATGGATTCGGATTAGTTAGAGCGTCGAATACTACACCAGTGTTAGTGTTGCGATTTGAAGCTGAAAATCAAACTGCATTAACGCGCATACAACAGCAATTAGGCCATGCTATTCTGGCAGTCAAGCCGGATGTGAAATTGCCGTTTTAAATAACTTGGGTAATTCACTCGCTTGTTGACGCATTAGTCTCTCGAAAATCACCATGAAACTGTGGCTGTATTCCCTAATTTGGTGGGTTATTTTGCCTTTGGTATTGTTTCGTCTATGGTGGTTGGGACGTAAGGAGCCCGGCTATAGACGGCATATCTTAGAGCGACTAGCTCTACAAATTCCATCCGTCCCAGAGCCCGTGATTTGGATACATGCTGTCTCCGTCGGTGAAACGCGTGCAGCAGAACCCTTAATCACTGAGCTGTTAAAAGTCTATACACGACATACTATTTTGCTCACGCATATGACTCCGACTGGTCGTGAAACAGGCAGACAGTTATTTGCGGATGAGCCCAATGTTGTACAAGCTTATCTACCGTATGACACGCTAACGATGACAAGACGTTTCGTAGCACATGTGAAGCCTGCACTTTGCATACTGATGGAAACAGAAGTGTGGCCATCATTGGTAGCGAGTTGTGTTCGTTTTCATGTGCCAGTCGCGTTAGTCAATGCGCGATTATCTGAGCGATCATTACGCCGGGCAAAGAAATTTGAAAATCTGATTAAAGCAGCAATGCGCTCACTTTCTTTAGTCGCAGCACAATCCCAACATGATGCAAATCGTTTGAAAAAACTGGGAGCGAGAAAAGTAGAAATTAGTGGCAATATGAAATTTGATATTGATCCACCGATGTTCATGTTGCAAGCAGGTGCTGCATTGCGTGAGCAATTTCCAGACAGAGCCGTATTTCTTTGCGCTAGCACGCGTGAAGGAGAAGAGCGTTTAATACTTGATGCATACTTAACGCATAAGCATCAACTACCTGAAAATTTTTTATTCATCATCGTGCCGCGTCACCCACAACGGTTTGATCATGTCGCTGTGATGATGCAAGAGCGTGATCTTTCTATGATGCGGCGCAGTGAATTGGGAATGGATGTCTTACCTGCTGAGGTGAGTGTATTATTAGGCGACACCATGGGTGAAATGTTTGCCTATTACGCAGCCTGCGATTTAGCGTTTATAGGTGGTAGTTTACTTCCATTAGGCGGGCAGAATCTGATTGAAGCTAACGTCTGTGGTAAGCCAGCATTAATCGGTCCGCATACATTTAATTTTGCACAAGTGAGTGATGCAGCAGTACATGCTGGTGCTGCAGTACGAGTGAGTGATGCGGATGCGCTTTTTGGAAAAATAGCAGAGATGTTGCAATCACCAGACATGCTCAATCTCATGGCAGAGCAAGCGATTGCCTTTGTGGAGCATGATCGTGGTGCTACCAAGCGTACGGTAGCTGCATTAGCAAACACAGTCTATTCCAAGTGGTAAGCGACGAGTGATAGCGCAATCTTCGAAATTGTCGCAATCAAAAAAAATGGCAAGAGGGGAAGTTGAATACCTCTCCCACACCTGCCATTCTTACTGCGCTATCTAAATAGTTTTCTGAGTATTACTATGTAGGGCAATTAATTTGCTTTACTCATTTCTTGTATGCCACCACCTAGTGCGCGATATAAATCAATCGCATTCGTTAGATTGAGTAATTTAGTTTGTAGTAATTGCTGTTCCGCTGTGAATAGCTCACGTTCTGCATCTAACACTTCCAAATAATTCGCTATACCATTTTGGTAACGTGCTTGAGCTAATGTTAATCGTTCTGATTGTGATTTTTGTACTGCTTGCTGTGCATCGACTTCATCATTTAGCGTAGCGCGTGCAGCGAGAGCATCAGCCACTTCACGGAAAGCGACTTGTATGGTTCTTTCATAGCTAGCAACTGCTATTTCACTACGCACTTCAGCTACTTTTAGATTGGCTTTATTTCTGCCTGCATCAAAGATAGGTAGGGTAATGCTAGGCACGAAACTCCAAGTATTTTGTCCGCTAGAAAACAAGCCCGATAAATCAGTACTTGCAGTACCTACACCTGCTGTCAAAGCAATGCGTGGAAAAAATGCAGCACGCGCAGCAGCGATGTTGGCTTGCATAGCGCGTAGCCTTTGTTCTGCAGCACGTATGTCAGGACGTTGTGTGAGTAATTCTGAAGGTAAGCCAGCACCTATATTTGCCATCATCTCTTGCGATGCTATAGACTGATTCGAGGCAGAAGGCGTTATATGTTTTCCAACCAAGACATGTAAGGCGTTCACACTCAGTGCATGTTGGCGCTTTAACGCTAACAATGAAACTTTTGCAGACTGTACTAAGGTGTCGCTTTGTCTTAACTCTAGGGCATTCGTAATACCAGCATCAAAACGTTTTTTAACTAATTCAAAAGAAGCTTGGCGGCCTTCTAAAGTACGCGTAGCAAGTTGTACTTGTTCATTCAATGTGCGCTCGGTTAGCCAAGATTTTGCCACTTCACCGATTAATAAAATTTGTGCCGAGCGACGGGCTTCTTCGGTTGCCATGAATTGTGCCAGTGCCGCCTCAGATAAATTTTTAACGCGATTAAAAAGATCGAGTTCAAATGCAGTCACAGTTAAGCCAACTTGATACACCGTACGATTAATAGGCGTAGCGGTGGTCAGTAATGCTCTGGATCGTGATTCACTGGCAGTGGCATTAATACTAGGTAAACGGTCGGCATTTTGTATGTCGTATAGTGCACGCGCTTCTTCTACCTGCAAGATAATAGTTTTTAAGTTGCGGTTATTTTCTAAAGCCGTTGCGATCACTGTTTGTAATTCTGGATTTTTGAAAAATTCACGCCATCCTAAATCTATCGCAGCGCTACCTGATTTAGCATCAGCCATAGGAAACGCAGCGGGAATAGGTGCAACAGGCTTAGTATATTTTGGTGACATACAACCTGCAGCGAATAAAGCTGCAAGCGGTAATAAATAAAATTGTGGACGTTGCATTACGTTTTTATTCTTCATTTATTTGCCTCATTTTCTTCCATGTGCGCGGCATACAGCTTACGTTGTCGTTCACTACCTTTAAAAAGACGGCGAACTACTACGAAAAATACGGGGACAAAAAATACGGCAAGCACCGTTGCTGCAATCATTCCACCCATGACGCCTGTACCAATAGCGCGTTGACTTGCTGAGCCTGCGCCAGTTGCAATCACGAGTGGTAACACGCCAAGGATGAAAGCAAGTGAAGTCATGATGATAGGACGGAAGCGTAGCTTCACAGCAGTCAGCGTGGCTTCGACTAAATCCATACCTTGTGCTTGTAAATCTTTAGCAAACTCAATAATCAAAATTGCATTCTTAGCTGAGAGTCCAATGATGGCAATTAAGCCTACTTTGAAATACACATCATTTGGCATGTCACGCATGATGGTGAAAGACAGTGCACCTAATACACCGAGTGGCACCACCAACAAAACAGCAACCGGAATCGAGGTGCTCTCATATAAAGCAGCGAGTACTAAAAAGACAGCTAGCAATGAAAGACCAAATAAAGCAATTGCTGCGGAACCGGCTGCTTTTTCTTCGAATGACTGACCTGCCCATTCATAACCAAAGCCAGGTGGCAGTTGTGCAACGAGTTTTTCTATTTCAGCTAAGGCATCACCGGAAGAATAACCAGGGGCAGCATCGCCTTGTAATTTCATCGCTGGATAACCATTAAAACGCACGAGTTGTACGGGTCCATTTATCCATTGAGTGCGCGTGAAAGCAGAGAAGGGCACCATATTGCCTTGTGCATTACGGGCAAACAAACGATCTATGTCTTCAGGCATGAGACGCTTATCTTGATCGGCTTGCACGATGACACGCTGTTGACGACCTAGATTAGCGAAGTCATTTACATACGTAGATCCAAATGTGCCCGCTAAAGTCGTATTGATGTCAGATAGTGAAACGCCTAGCGCATTCGCTTTATCTCTATCAACGACTAACTTTAATTGAGGAGAATCTTCCATACCTTCAGGACGAGCACTCTTAATGACCTGACTCTTAGAGAGCATACCTAGCAACTGATTACGCGCAGCGAGTAAGGCATCATGTCCTTGCCCTGTTCTATCTTGTAGTCTAAGTGAGAAGCCTGTTGCATTACCTAGTTCACGAATTGCAGGCGGATTCACAGTAAAGACAATCGCATCTTTAATCATGCCCATTAACATCATGGCTTTGGTTGCCATGCCAACTGAACTTAGCTCCGGTGTTTTTCTTTCATCCCAATCTTTAAGTGGAACGAAAAGTAAGCCACCATTTTGACCATTACCAGAGAAGCTATAACCTGTTACTGATACAACACCAGCAGCACCAGGTTGTTTCAGAAAATATTGTTCAGCTTGTTCCATGACAGAGAGCGTACGACTTGCACTTGCACCCGGAGGTAATTGCACATTAGCGAGTAAATAGCCTTGGTCTTCAGCAGGTAAAAATGAAGTCGGCATACGTGTAGTCATCCAAGCGACACAGAGAATAATCCCTAGATAAATCGCCATGTAACGACCTGTATTTTTTAAAATCTTAGCGACACCACTTTGATAGCTAGAAGAAGTACGTTTGAAAAAACGATTAAACCATCCGAAAAATCCTTTGCGCTCATGATGATTCGGATCGACAGGTTTTAAGATGGTTGCGCACAGGGCTGGTGTTAAGGTCAATGCCATGATGGCAGAGAACACCATAGCACTCACCATCGAGAGTGAAAACTGTCGATAGATAGCACCCACAGAGCCAGAGAAGAAGGCCATAGGAATAAATACAGCAATCAGTACTGCTGTAATACCAATAATGGCGTTCGTGATTTGACCCATGGCTTTGATCGTCGCCTCACGGGGATTTAGTCCTTCTTCGTTCATGATGCGCTCGACGTTTTCGACTACCACGATGGCATCATCAACCAAAATACCAATTGCGAGCACCATGCCAAACATGGTCAACACATTAATCGAATAACCAAATGCAGCCATGGTGGCGAAGGTGCCCATTAAAGAGATAGGTACAACAATCGCGGGAATCAATGTGTAACGTATATTTTGTAAGAAGATCAGCATGACTAAAAACACCAACACGACTGCTTCTAACAAAGTCTTGATTACTTCTTCAATCGATATCTTAATAAACAAGGAAGTGTCATAAGGAATGACATAACTCATACCCGCTGGGAAGTATTTAGAAAGCTCTTCCATTTTTGCACGCACTAAACGTGCTGTTTCCAGTGCATTTGCAGTAGGTGTTAACTGCACACCCACCGCAGCAATTTGTTTACCATTTAAGCGAGCAGAAAAACCATAGGATTGTCCTGCGATTTCTACTCGGCCTATATCGCGAATTCTGACTGTAGATCCATTCGGATTAGCCCGTAAAACAATATTTCCAAATTCTTCAGGCGATGTGAGTTGTCCTGTAATGACAATCGAGGTAGCCATTCTTTGCGAACTAGGTGCAGGTAAGTCACCTAAAACACCGGCTGAGAATTGTGCATTTTGCGATTTAATAGCTTCGACTACATTCGTAGGCGTGAGTTTAAAAGCCATTAACTTATTCGGATCTACCCATATACGCATGGCACGTTCAGTACCAAATAATTGTGCAACACCGACACCAGGTACACGCTTTAATTCATTGATGACATTACGCGCAAGATAATCACCAAGTGCAATCGGACTATGTGTGCCATCAGTTGAAATCAGATTCGCAAATAACAACAGATTGCTACGTGTACGCGAAACTGTCACACCTTGTTGTACGACTGCTTGAGGTAATCTCGCTTCCACACTCTTTAAACGATTTTGTACATCGACTGCCGCAAGCTCAGGATTAGTACCTGTTTTAAATGTGACGGTTACTTGTGACTGACCATCTGATTGGCTTTGTGATTCTATGTAGAGTAAATTTTCTACACCATTCATTTCTTGTTCAATCAGACTCGTCACACTTTCATCTACTGTTTGTGCTGATGCACCTGGGTAGATAGAAGTGACAACAATACTTGGTGGTGCAATCTGCGGATACTGCGATACAGGCAGATTAGGAATAGATAGAACACCAGCGAGTAAAATAAACAGTGCTATCACCCATGCAAATACGGGGCGATCAATAAAGAACTTTGCCATAGCGGTTGGTCCTTAGTTTTTTGTAGGTGCAGCAGGTGCGGACGGCGCAGCGGATGGAGCAGGCGTTGCATCAGGTTTTTGCCATGGCGTAGGTTTGACAGTTGCACCAGGTTTGGCTTTTTGTAGACCTTCAACAATGATGGTGTCGCCTTCTTTCAAGCCCTGACTAATAATCCAATTCGTTCCGTATGAACCATCGGTTTTAACAGGGCGTGGCGTGACTTTGCCTTCTGCGTTAACAGTCATGACTAAAGAACCATCTGGTGTGCGCATGACTGCTTGTTGTGGAACAGTGATGGTGCCTGAACGTACACCTTGTTCTAAACGTACACGAACATAAGTGCCAGGTAATAAAATATTTTTAGGATTGGGGAATTCTGCTCTGATCGTGACGGAACCGGAACTAGGATCAACAGTCACATCGGAAAATAAAAGATGACCGGGATGAACATAAATTTTTCCATCTTCTAGTATTAACTGTAATTTCGCTTTTACTTTGCCATTGTTTGATTGACTGAGCGTTTGCTGTAATCGACGTAACTCCACACTCGATTGTGACAAAGTGACATACATAGGATCGAGTTGTTGTATCAAGGCGAGTTGCGTTGCATCTCCTTGCCCCACTAACGCACCTTCAGTCACTAAGGCACGACCGATACGACCTGAGATAGGTGCACTTACTGATGCATAAGAAAGATTTAATTTAGCGACATCGAGTGCTGCACGCGCAGACACCACATCAGCAGATGCTAATTTTTGTGCGCTTTGTAGATCATCAAATTCTTGCTTACTAATTGCATTGCTTTCAACTAGTACGCGATAACGATTGAGTTTGGTATTCGCTAATCCTAGATTAGCTTCCGCTCTAGCGACGACGGCTTCTGCACTATTTGCAGCTGCTTGAAAAGGAGCAGGATCAATTTGATATAAAAGCTGACCAGCACGAACATCTGAGCCTTCAGCAAACACACGTTTTTGAATAATGCCTGCAACACGAGCGCGCACTTCAGCGACACGAGTAGCTTCTAGTCGACCTGGTAATTCCGTCACGATCGCTACTTGTTCTGGTGCGACAGCCATCACACCGACAGGCATAGGAGGAGGCGCGCCACCTGCTCCAGCAGCGTCTGGTTTTTTGTTACAGGCACATAGCAATGCCAAGCTTAGAGCAGAAAGAAAAAAAGCGGATTTGTTATACCGTGAGTTCATGGAATTCTCGCACCTAAAAAATCAAACATCGTCAAACGCGTTATGAATAATGCAAAAAAAGCATGAAAAAACTTCAGCCATTCACTGCACTTAAACGCAGAAAAAATAGTAAACAGATAATAAAAAATATCGATTCATGAGTAAGCTTGAGTATAGCTAGTTAACCACGACCGATATTTTTTCACAGGTGGGTAAGCTGCTAAAAAATGAGTGAATTACAACACTGCTCCACTCTTAAACAAGGAAAATCTGAAAAACTTGCGAAAGTAAGAGTGTGTTTTTATTTACTTAAGAGGCTGTTTATTTGTGCGATATCGCTTTCAGTCAGCGAACCAGTAGCAGCTTTTAACTTTAAGCTATTGATTAATGTGTCGTAGCGCGCTTTAGCTAAATCACGTCGGGTTGAATACAACTGTTGTTGAGCATTTAGGACATCAATATTAATACGCACACCCACTTCATAGCCCAACTTATTCGAATCTAATGCAGAGTTACTCGAGACTTCTGCTGCTTCTAGTGCTTTGACTTGTGATAAACCGCTTTGCACACCGAGATAAGCAGTACGAGCAGCTTGTGATGCATTACGTTTAGCTGTATCTAAATCTGCACTGGCTTTATTTTCTAAAGCAATCGCTTCACGTACTTT
>JACCDY011470660.1_pt1 | contig 12667 bp, 43 predicted proteins | sample 7446391 | NCBI WGS metagenome assembly JACCDY01 (sample SAMN15323451, study PRJNA562643) | freshwater metagenome | isolation source: river surface water | place: USA:Blue River Watershed | collected 2017-08-18 | reverse complement strand
CTACGATGACATTCATGAATCGATTCCATACCATCATAGTCGTCGATTTCAAATTCGATAGATTCAGGAATTTCTACGATTTTTAATTCAGCAAAAGGTCCATTAGCAGTTTCGCCCAATTCTTCGATTACACGAATTAATGTTGGATCATCGCGCGGAATATCACCTACACTAAAATATAGCGCATTAGAAGCTGTAAATCTACCTGAACCATTTGGTTTTTTACAGTCTTCAGCATAGACCGCTTCATATTCTTCAGGAGGACACAAATAATATGAATCACAAAATTTATCAGGTACGTGATATATGGTAATGCCTTTTAATTCGCCATATCTAAGTACAGCTGTTTCAGATAAACCAAAACCACCATAACAACGATTAATCGCTACTTTTCTCATAATACACCCTCAAATTGCTCATCATCAAATATAAAACCGCACAAATTTAAATCCAAACTAACAGGAAAATATAATGTTTCTGCTGGACTTCCTTCATTAGCATAAAAATTATCATCTTCTAATAAGCGTTCAACAATATTTAGATTTCTAAACCAACGCATCGAACCGCTGCCATCGCCATTATCTTCAATCAAACCATAAATTACTTGTTGTGTCATATTATTTCTCCAGAGTAGTTGTTTCGTAACTGGTAATCAATTTGTAAAGTTCTACAGTATGATAATCTAATTTTTGCCGTAATTCTCGATCACCAACCCATGCAATTTTTTTATTCAATTTATCTAATTTCTTTAGTAATTTTTCTTGCAAAATATCATCAATAAGTTTCATGTTTTTATCCGGTTCTATTAAATTTTGTTTGTAGTTTGGATCCCATAACTGTAGAGAACGTTCATATGTTAATCCACGAAATCCGCGTTTTGATAATAGTAAAGACTGTTCAAATGTCAGCATCCGACCACGCTCCACAGCAACATTCAGTTTCGCTATGCGCAGCACAAATACAAACTCTGCTCAAATTACCAGTGGAAAGATCCAAATCGTATCCAATCGAACCGAATTCATCGCTACGCAAAACCAGAGTAGGGTATCTAGGATCTTCATAGGATACCCATGCTTCTATACCTAACTGCTTATCAATAATCATAATCAACCTCCATACAGCAATTATACTCTGGTTTGACTATAAAGTCAAGCACTTTTAACCGTTGCCGAAATTTCTGGTATACAAGGAACAGGAATATTTGCTGACAAAATTGAAATTTGCCAGCTATGATACGCATCATCTTTGAGATTTTGTTTCCATTTTAAATATGTTTGATGACACTGAACATTATACGGTTCATAAGGAATACACTCAACCATTCCAATATCGCTGACGGCAACTGCTATTTTAACTTCTGTGGTGGGTAACGTCATATCAATCATCCCAACCATTTTTACCCATACTATATTTCTGTTCAGGTTGTTTATTTACAGGTTTACCCATCCAATCTCTACTAAAACTATCAGAAGTAGAAAATGAAGTTTCACCTTTGAATAGTCCAGTTTTAGAATTATATTCTTTACGACCCCAACCATATTTTCGTTTATAAATTGCCATTATTCTACCTCTATACAAGAAAGTGTTGTTTTGTTATAAACATCCTGAGCTACATGTTGATACAATACACCTTGAATACATTTAGCTTTTGGTTCAAGGATAAGATGTAATGCATAAAATACGCTGAATAAAACCGTCAACATAATTATAAAACCAATAATATCTTTATTCATTAGTTGCCACCCGATTAATTTCAATTAATTCTTGTTCAACACGTTGAGGTTCAGGTACTGCTGGAGCACATTTAGTTGCCACAGTATAAACTGCCCATGTTAAACAAATCATTACCACAACGCTATAAATTATTTCACTTATTTTCATTACCAGATTCCCACGCCCAATTTACAACAACCCAATCATCAATACAATCGTGTTTGGTATAATTTTGATTGACATATTCTGTGCCAAATTTATTACACATTTGAGTGTACCAATAAGACCAATATTGTGCAATAATTTCGCCTTCAGATAATGTTACTACAACTGGATCACCTATTTCATTAAACGGACTGTAACACCAATATTTCATGCATTTTCTCGTAAATAATCATACGCAAAATCTCTGAACACGGTATCAGATAAACCCCAGCAAAGAGCAATTCCCTGAATTTCTGGCGGCAATTGTTCAAATATTTCTTGTAGGGATTCTGGGGTATGGCTAATATTTGTTGCTAATACTACGCAATCATGGAAATTATCCACTGCATTATGCTCGTTGTCTAAATCAAATAATTGTACAAGAGTAAACATAATTATAATCTATATCCGTACATTTTGTTTATAATCGTTGGGTTAACAGGAGCTACGCCCATTTTAATTCTAAGTAAATTCATAGATCTAATTGGTCGTTTAGCGTAAAATGGTAAAATTTCTTCGCTAGATCTAGCACGTTTTTCTGCTATCCACAATTTAATAGGTTTAGAAACAAAACTCACAACTTGAAATGGTGCCCAACCCCAAGGTCTAATTCTGCGTTCGATTCTTTTTTTAACGCTATTATACATTTTCCAACGAATTCTAGCTTTAATTTTCATTTTCATTTAAATGCTCCACTCAAACATTTCTGTCATAAAATTCTCGTGCTGCTAAAAATTCCTCAAAAAATTCCTGTGCTGTAATTTCTATGCCGTGTTTACCCAACATATCCATTAATTGTTCAGGATCAAAAACTAATGTAAGTTCTACTGTTGGAGTGAAATATTCAGTTAATCCAGTTTTTACATTTTTAATTTTTTGGATAATCATTATTTAACCCCAAAATAACGGTTAATATCAGAGTTAATCCAAGCAGAATTTTCTAACACAGTTCGACCAAGATCTGCGGATTCATTAGAAGTTGCCTCTACTATATTCAAACATTCTTGAATAATCAACTGTGCGAATTTTTCCGTGTAGCATTGCAACAGAGTAGGCGAATAAATGCTATATTGTTCAGCGAAAATATATGCTTCATCAGATAAAGTTTTAAGGTTTTCGTTCATAATTTAATCCCAAAATTTATGGTAAATTTCTTCTGCTAATGCGTCAGCTTTGTTATAGTTTGAACTGTATACCACACTAATACATTTTGTAACAATTAACTCAGCAAATTGATTAATTTCTTCTTCTGTCATACCATACAGTTTAGATGTTCCATATATGGTAGATAAACCTAATGGACTATAAGTTTCGCCTTTTATTTGCTGCAATAATCTTTTAATTTTCTCGTTCATAATCTACTCCGTAATATAAGGTGTTGTAACATAACATACTGATTTACCATCAAAATCGGATTTAAATGTGATCTTACCATCGCGTTTAACCACCATTTCAAATTCTACTCCTGGGGCATCCATATGACTAAAATCCTGAAACATTTCTTGCCACTGATAACCAAATTTATAAACATAAGATTTAATTAATTTTTTGGTATTAAAAATCCATGTTTTAGACGCAGTATGCTCATCGGCTAAAACAATTTGGCGATCAACTGTAGGTAAAATCTTTTCTAGAGCAGTTTTTTCTGCGCGAGTTACCTGCGCATAATAATATCCAATCTCTGTATTATCCACTATCCAAGTTTTGCCTAGAGATCCGCGCATAATTTCCTGTAATTGCGACTCAACTGTTTTCGCTATTTTAATTTTAAGAGAATAAGATTTTGCTGTATTTTCTTCATCTTCAGGTAAATATTGTCCACCTAGATAACGATTACCATCAATCCAGATGTAATTATCGCAAGGAGCGTGCTGACGACCGCTACGATCAAGAGTTGGTTTACGGTCATAGTTGTCAACAATCGCGCCTTGGATACGAGCTTCGTAAGCTGCATTAACAGCGTCAACACAGGTTTTGATATCAGCGATAGTAGTCATAATATTCTCTCCAGAGTAAACGGTCAGGACAAACCCAACCTATGCACCTATTGTACCGCAACTGAATCTAGAAGTCAAGCACTTTCATCCGCTGGCGCTAAGTTTTATTTCCCAATACATTCATATCTAAACACTCTAACTTCATTGCCTTTTAATTCGCATGATAGAGTTTCTATTGCACTTTTATAATATTGGCTAATTTGACGATCATGAGTAACTTCTTTCCGCTCAGTATTAGCCAGTTCCTGAAGAGTACTTAAAGCTCTTCGCAATAAAAAATTTTTAGCTTTTAAATCACGATATTCTTGTTGAGTCATAATTACTCATCCAAATCAACAGATAACACTTCCCATTGAATATCTTCATCGTCATCCATTAATTTAATAGCATTAAGACGAGCTAGAGCATAATTACTATATGCTCTATACACATCAATATAACCATCTGCATCTGTTCTAGCAACAATATAAATTTTCACAATTAATCCAACCTTGATTCAGCATAAGCATCAAAACCATAACCTTGTAACACAGCAGCATAAGCTGCAGCACCAGCATATAAACAGTCTACGTTCTGTACAGGCATTCAAGCAGGATTCCATAAGTAGATACCTCGACTCCAAGATTTTTGAAAACCTACAGCAGCCATGGCTTTTCCTATTCGGGTGTTTAATCGAACACCCTGTACAGTTACCCACGAAAATCCACAAGCATATTGATCTCGACCGCCCAACTGTTCGGTAAAATATTTTTCAGCGGCTGCACGAGCAGCAGCAGTTGCTTCAGCATGGATCGTGTCAATACTATATTCACCAGATTTAATATCTAACATCTTCATCTCCAAATTTTGCTCTAGTAGAACTCAATTATACCTGTATCAGCACCGCAGGTCAAGCACTTTTTTCTTGCGCTAAAAATTCTTGATACTGTTTAGGTGTACTGTAAAATCGGATAACCTGTTTTAATGCAGGACCAAAATCTGGATCATCATGATCATATGAATATGATTCAATCAAATCTTTACGGATAATTTCCGATACTTGTTCATTGTCTAATTCTAATTCAATTTTCATGTTTATTCCTCTGTGATTGTTAATTTCGGAACATATCTAAATCTATATACACCAGCTCCTATAATATCAGACAATTCTGATACCGTAATATTACCAATATCGTTTACAGCGGTTGAGTCATCCCATATAGCACCTGAGTTTAAATTTATCAAACTGACGCCACCTACGCTACCGCGATCAAAACTGGAAACTGCTAACATATAATATGTATTTTCCTATTAAATTAAACCTGATTCAGCAAAACTATATGTTGTATCACCAATAATAATATGATCCAGCACGCGAATATCAAATAACTCTAGAGCAGATTTTAATTTATGAGTGATATTTCTATCTGCGCTACTTGGAACCGAAATACCGGATGGGTGGTTATGAGCAAAAATAACCGCTGCAGCATTTAATTCCAGAGCTGCTTTCGCTACTTCACGAGGATAAACCGAAGCTGAATCAATTGTTCCGCGAAACATTTCTGTGTATTCAATTAAATAATTTTGATTATCTAGGAATAATACCGAGAAAACCTCATGTTCTAATTGTTGCAATTTACATCTAACAAATTGTTTTGATTGATTAGGACTGGTAAATGCGTTTGATTTTGTGCGTAGACGCGATTCTAAGATACTCATTGCCTGAGCGATAACAGCGTCTTCAGCAACGTTGGTGGTTGCAGCATAGGTTGCAGCGGATTCAGTTTTCACGGTATTCATAGATCTCTCCTCAGTTCAAAGTATAGATTCATTATACGCTTTTTTGGTTGGAGAGTCAAGCACTTTTTAAAAAAATTACACTACATCGCCATATTTTTCTTTTAACATTCTCAACAACTCTAGGTCTTGTTGACGTTTCTCCTCTTGTAAACGCAGAATTCTAGCTTCATATTCAGCATCTGTTTCATATCGCCATGTTCTGAGTTCTAAAAGATCTAGATCACTGAAACATAAACAATGATCGTATCCTTCGGGTATTGTATTTTGCAAATTTTCTAGATATTCGATTACCTCAGGAATAGTGTGCTCATCAAATTTAACATACAAATCGATAGAATGGAATTTTACGTCTCGTTGCCTTCTATCTTGCGTCATTCTTTATCCTCAAAATGCTTTTTAATATCCCATGCGCAATGCATCCTACCAGTATTATAATCGCTATTAGATACACGACTTCGACAAACTTGTATACATTCTTGAATAATTAACTCGGCAAATTTTTCTTCATTTAATCGTGTTCCGCGATTATTATCGCCATCACAATCACTGTAGGTATAAGTTTCCATTGCCTGTTTTCTAAGTTCAGCAATTTTTTCGTTCATTCTTTATCCTCAAAATGTTCTGATGCCCAACGAATTTTTGAATTAGTCTTTTCATATTCTTCGACTAATTGATTCAAAGTCCACATTGTTTCTGTTTTAAATTTTCTTAACCATACCGAAAACCGTGCATAATCTTCGCCGTGCATAATTGGTAAACCAAGTTCATCACCATACGGTTCACCTGTACCATAAACGTCTATTCTACCACCTGACCAATGTTCAGTGATGTCTGTATAAGAAAATACATCACCTTTTTTCTTAGCAGTAAATGCACTATCTTCAGTTAAGGTTTTGGTGACAGTTTCTGTTAAACCACGTTCGTGATACCAGTCAATGTTGACTGGTCCCATAAAATTTGTACTATAACTTATCATTATTCAAGTCCAAAATGAAATTTTAATTCTTCAAGAATATCTTCAGCACATTTAAGATAACCGCTGCCATATGCACCCAATCTATCCTCGTCAATGTCACAACATGTAAATGGTCTTACACGCGATAATGTTTCTTCAAGCACCAGCTTTACCAATGTTTCATCAAACAATACAGCCTTTGGACACTCAGTTTCTGCTCGTTTAATTAATTCTGCAATTTTATCGTTCATCATCAAGCACCACCAATAAAATAACAACACTAAACGCACCGAATATAAAACCATAAACTGCCCAATAAGCTGGATGAGTAATAATCTGATGTTCCTGTAAAAATATACCACCAAAACTAAATGCTACGGCAAATGCTATTATCATAATCGCTTTTTTCATAATTATTCCTCGACAATCCAACCCCAACATTCCCAACTTTCTGGGTATGATAAAATAGAATATGCTTTAGCAGCCACCAATTCTGGGCTAAGATCATTACAACGAACATACCATAAATTCTTATCGCTATCACGAAATGTCATTTCAGCGACCCAATGATTACTGTTGTGATATCGTTCGGTAATTATAATTTGTTCAACTCGGTTCATTTAATACCCCAAATCAATATAAATTCGCTCAGCATTATTTGCTGCAACCTTTTCCACCAAACTATCTGGAACAGTATCCATAATTACATCACTAGCATCCCAGCTCCATAAATATGGAAAATGTTTTCTGCTATAATACAATTCGTATATGTTAGATTTAAACGCTTCTCTACCGCCAATATACCCTAAAGATTTAGCAGCAATACTATTAACCCTAGCAACAGTGGTTTTTACTGGATGAGGAACTCTGATTAAGAATTCTTCATCTCGATTATTAGCATTGTATTGTTCTTCAGGCAAATAAACTATACCATCTGTGCTATCCAAACTAATTAAAATTAATGTAGGATCGTTGAATAATTCACGATAATATTGGTCGTCGATAACCTCAACATCTATTTGTTGAATAAATTGATGTAAATGTTCGGGTAAAAATTCATATAATGTAATGTCGCTATCCAAATCATCAATAGTTCGATCGCCGCTACCAAACTCAATTAAATCTGCACTAATTCCCATTATTATCTCCTAACACAGCCCAACCAAATGATAAACAAACATAATTAACCGAATCAATTTCAACAATATCTCCTGGAGAGATACTAGGACCCGTACCGTATTTTTCCTCTCGCTCTGTTTCTCTAGCTGGATTTTGTGTTAGGTCAAATAATTCCTCGGCTAATTGTTTTCCGGTAAATTTACCGGAAATCTCCCAAGTAACTGGAACCGACACGTATCGATGTAAAATAAACTTGATTGCAGATAAATCGCGTTCATCTATAAGCGCAGCTCGTTTAAAAGTATCGGGTGCAAATTTAATCTGAATGTTGCGCATATTAAGCTCCTAGAATTTTAGATAAGGCAGATAATACTCGTTTATTGCCGCCAGATTTATTCATTGTAAATACACCAGATTTCATAGCCGATAGAGCACCAATTCCGCCACCATCAGTACCCCAAATGCTGCCTGGAGAGGTGCTGGGTAATAATCCTAGAATACTATAATATTCCATATCTGCACGGCAAAATTCATCATTACCGGAAATGCGTTTTTTAATGGTTAAAACACTGTTACGAACTGTTAATGTCCAGCCTAATTCAACAGCAGTTTGTTTGATTTGTTTAGCGATATCGGCGTTAGTCATGGTTCTCTCCAGAAAATTTAAGTTAAGATCAGTTCCCAACCTATGATTCAATTTTACTAAAATCAGCCTAGGAAGTCAAGCACTTTTTACAATTTTTTTAGGATCCGTATTTTTCCCGTAACCTAGCATATTCAGCTCGTTCTGCAGCCTCCTCTGCAGCTTGCTTAGCGAGTTTTTTCTCTAACTTAGCCAAACGTGCACGTTCTGATTTGTCACGCTGCTCTCGCTCGCGTTCTAGTCTAGCAAAGTATTCTTCATCTGTTTCTAGTCTATACAAAATCAAACATAAAGTATATCCGCCATCGTAACCATAATTATCTCTATAAATCTCATGACGAGTATGATACTCTTGGATATATTTTGATTTAATATCAGCAATATTTTTAGCAATACGGCACAAAAATTCATCTAGTGTTTCATCAGATTCTGGAGATAAATCATCAGTAATGTCAATGTAACCATATCCAACATCTAGCACTTCTTGTTTCATAAATTAATCCTGTAAATATGGTGCAATTTCTAAGACAACAGGTTCCGATTCAAATTCGTGAATTTCGCAAGATTTATAAATTTTCCATTGTGCTTGACATCTATATTTTGATTGTCGTTTTACACAATTAATATGAGCTTTTAATCCAGCTTCGGTCCATGTTTTTCCATTTTTAGTCCAAACATTATGTAATCCACCAGTGGAATATAATTTACTCACAGGATCATAAATTCTATACATACGCATGCTACACCTCTACCAATGAATCTTTAATATGACCCTGCACGCATTTAAATGTACCAACCAATTGAAGAAGTTTTAAGTCATAAATATTCCAATAATCGTCATGAAATTCTGGTTTTTCTTCGGAAGCAAAAATATTACCGCTATAAGAAACAAATACATATTTTGTCCATACAGGAACAATCATATATTGTCCATAAACTGTAATTGCTTTACTAATTTGTTCTTGTTCAAAACCAAAAATTTCAAATTGCGGAATTTCTACTAATTCATATCCAAATAAAGAATGATGCGCTCCATCAAAAATATTCCATTTTGTTGGTTGCCAACCATATTTGAGGTGATTATACACGCCAAAAACTCGATCACCGATAATCTCGAATAATTTTACCTCAAAACCATTTTTGGTCTTGTATTTTTTATTTAAATCAATCATATTAATTCTCCAACACTATTCTGCCAGCAAATCTACTAAAATCGCCCATTATCCAATCTTTTCGGAATTCACCTAGATAATAACGTTGATCATTAGGTGTTGGGCTTATTGATACAACCATTCCTTGATTACGTTCAGTAAATAACACCACAGGATAACCTGAATTAGCAACCCCAAGATATGGATAAATTGATGCATCGTATAATTTTGTACTTTTCATTATTTTCTCCGATTTAAACCTGGATTATACACCTGTGATTCTACCCAACAAGGGATTCCTAATGCGCCAGCATAATTACATGCCTCATTATTTGTGGAGAATAATTTTACTGAACCATCATCATTTCTAATGATTTCTCGAGTTTTTGTATTAACAAGATATAACATTGTTTATTCCTCTACAATAATCCAGGGTTGATTGTTTAAATGCGGACAGCATTCTAGTATAATTGAACACTCTACATCCTCGTCATCCATGATTGTATCAATTCCCCATTCACCTTTTTGATATACATAATAATTTTTTCCTGGAGTTAGGTATACAGCAGGATTTTCTGGACATTGAACTAACATTTTAATTATCCCTTCTGTGGTAAACAATACAAATTAATTGATTAGCGGATTTGCGAATTAAATCAAATCCATCAGTAAAGACTGATCCACAATCATAACAAAATTGGTTCTCAGCATATTCTTGAGCTGCATTATAATCCAGAAAATCAACATCTACGCCAGTTATAAGATTATATTCATCTCTGCCATTTTCGTGAAAAATATCGCCAATAGGTGTATGTTTAATTTCCATTTTTCTCTCCAAGAAGGGTTGGTCAGGGACAACCCCCAACCTATGATTCAATTTTACTCTAGTAGAGCCCAGAAGTCAAGCAGTTTCGCTGCGTTCACAGCACTTTTTATCTACCACCAAAATCTACATACACCTTTCCAAACCGAGGATCGCCTTCTTTAACAAACTGGTTATCGCGGAAGTCGTACACTTCAAGGTTATCTGAGCAACCATATTCTGGAATTTGTAATGGTTCAAATTTGGTGTAAGTTTCATATGAACCGCGACATTCACTCATTACCTCAACTTCAGCATCTTGTGGTAAAGTTTGTAGAAATTCAATTAATTGTGCTACAGTTGTCATTTTTATCTCCAGTAACAGAGTCAACCCCAGCGGTCAACCTATGATTCAATTTTACTAAAATCAGCCTAGGAAGTCAAGCACTTCTTTCTCGCAGCAGTTTTTTCTATAGAAATGTGGTGTGACATTTAAAAACTTCTTCGTACCACCCAGAATCTAAAAGGAATCCATATCGATGCGGGGAATATTTTTTAATATCTAAAATCTCAAAATCCTCAGTGCCTTCTCCAGAAACATTACAACGATCACCTATTTTTAATCCAGGTAAATCTATCAAGTTATATTCTAATGCACCATATTCTTGAGATAATGCGGGAAAATCGTTATTTAACCAAGTATCTGCGTGTTCTTTAGATTCGAATACATAACTGCTATGCAATCCACCGCGAACAGCAATTCCAACAGTAAAGATTTTTTCTTTCATATTATTCGACACCAAAATGTTCTTTAATGTCTTCTTTACATATTCTTGCAGTAAATGTATATTGCCCATACTTAATTTGGACTTTATCGCATATCTCTATACATTCTTGAATAATAAGTTCAGCAAACTCCGCTGGCCAAATCATATCTTGACCGCCATATTTTGGGTGAGGATGTTTACTCTTTTCCCATAATTCCAATAAATATTTCTCATTCATATTATTCTACCTTGGCACATTGTTTAATTTTCTCGTTTATTTTTAATACCAAAATATTCGTTTAATACCATTGACCAGTCCAAGTCACTACGTCCAATAAACTCAGGAGAGTCAAGATATTGACCACATTTCTGAATAATCAACTTAGCAAAATCTTCAACATATAACTGTGTTCGAACATAATCAGATAGTGTATAATCATTCCACAAATCCATTCCCCTATCAGAAAGAGTTGTAGCGTCCCAAAGTTGTTTAATTTTATTGTTCATCAAACTACTCCAAAATGGGATTGTAGATTACCTGCACTAACCATATCACCATGATCTTTAAAATGATTGATACAATCTTTTATACCTTCATTAAGGCCATCGGTTTTACCGGCAAGATAGCCTTCACTAAAATACTTGGATTCTGCTTCTTTAAGTAATATTTCAGCAAATTTATCTACATCCAATCGTTCGTAGTTTTCTGACTCACCGAATGCACCAGAATACACGGTATACATTGCTTGTTTTGTCAATTCTTCAATTCTATTATTCATTTTTTATCTCCGTGGATACCCTGCACCTAGACAACTATTGAGTTTGTAAACTATTTCAGCCAAAGTGGAATCTTGTATTCGTCCAGTATTGTCAAATGCACGTTTAACCAACTCATCCCTTAACCGCACAACATCTTCTTGTAATTTCTCGTTCATTATTTAATCCTGTAATTTCGCTAAAGTTTCACGAGCTTGTTTAATTGCACTATCAATTAAATCCTGAATTAAACCTGGATCATCTGTTAAAATATCTGAATAATCCGGATATAAATTACCACCTGAATATTCCGCACCTAATTCAATTCCGCAGCGTAACGCACGAACTCGTAGGATAAACCATTTTAAATTACCAGATTCAATATCTGCTAGAATCTGACCCATATTCTCACATTCAGCATATGTATCATTTGGTGGATAAATATCCCATGTATAATCAATAATGATATCGAAATTATCCTGAGTTCGTGTGGTTAAAACTGTGTACATATCGTATGACATATTATTTTCTCCAGATTATATTTTAAGCACTTGTTGCTGTAGATTCTAAGATCTCATCAATTCTTTTCATAACAGCGTATTCGTACCATTCTGCTCTAAATAAATCTCCAAAGAATTTAGTTGCCAATAAACGATTTTGTCTGTAAACATATAATAAGGTTTCTAAGCTCAATTGACCTTGCGAATATTCATATTCAGCACAGACAACATTTGAGATTAATGCATTAAACATTGATTGTTTTTTAGAAATTCTAGCCATT
>JACCDY010714098.1_pt1 | contig 12671 bp, 13 predicted proteins | sample 7446391 | NCBI WGS metagenome assembly JACCDY01 (sample SAMN15323451, study PRJNA562643) | freshwater metagenome | isolation source: river surface water | place: USA:Blue River Watershed | collected 2017-08-18 | reverse complement strand
GTCCAAACGCTGAATTAACAGTGAATGGCACATACTTCATTGAAGTATTTATTTAGAGAATGACGCTAGAAATTTGCATGACTAGTTGAGCCATTCTCTGGCATTGACTTATGGCACGCTGTTGAGTTCTCAAGGTACGGATGCGCACTGCGTCTTAGGATTTCTCCTAATTTTCAGGGCAGACCGCCAAACTTAGTGCATACGACTAGGCCCGGTCAAACCGGCTAGATAAGCGCTAAATAAGGAAGTTCTGCTGTACGGCCCCCAAGCTTCCCAAGGGTACGTTCCACAGCAAGGAGCGTAACTATAGGGGTGACCAGTCCGAGGGTCAAATCGGGGTGTCGGGAGCTCCTTCGGATCCCTCTAAATCGCGAAAAAAGTGAAAAACTGATGTTTTTGAGCGTAAATATTGGCCTTTTTGGGTGGGCAATCAGCCCTTAGCCAAGTTCGACAGCGGCGAGATCGCGCTTGCCTTTGCGTAAAACCGCATATTTTCCGCATAAAAAGTGGCTTTTCTCGAGGCGGAAATCTTCCCCCGAGATCTTCTCATTATTGAGATATGCGCCACCTTCTTTAACGATGCGACGAGCGGCCGATTTGGAATCAACAACTCCTGCAGCTGCCAGCAAATCAACCCATGTAGGGATCTCTTCGTTGGCAGAGATCTGAACACGAGGCAATTCGCTCAACGCACTCGACAAAGTTTTCTCATCAAGAGTATTTAAATCACCTTGTCCAAAGAGGGCCTTAGCTGCCTCTTCAACTCGTGCTGAGGTTTCTTCTCCATGAATTAACGACGTGAGTTCGCGTGCAAGTGCACGATGCGCATTACGAGCACCTGGATTCTCGTTATGTTCTTTCTCAATCTCTTCAATCTCTGCACGAGATTTAAATGAAAATACCTTGAGGAAGTTGATGACATCTTTATCGTCAGAGTTCAACCAGTATTGGAAGAAGGCATATGGCGAGGTCATCTCTGGATCGAGCCAAACGCTTCCTCCTGCTGTCTTTCCAAACTTAGTGCCATCGGCCTTTGTAAGTAGTGGAACAGTTACAGCATGGCCGCTTCCGCCCTCTACACGACGAATTAAATCAAGTCCTGCAACGATGTTTCCCCATTGATCCGATCCCCCGAGTTGCAGAGTGCACTTATTGCGACGATAAAGCTCGAGGAAATCAAATGCCTGCAGTACTTGATACGAGAATTCTGTATACGAGATACCACCTTCGAGGCGATTAGCGACAGAATCTTTTGAGAGCATTTGATTCACGCTGAAGTGCTTACCGATGTCTCGCAAAAATTCAATCGCGGAGAGCGGTGAAGTCCAATCAAGGTTGTTGACTACGACGGCAGGATTGGATGCGACTTTAAAGTCAAGAACGGATGAAACCTGTAGCTTGATTCGATTGACCCACTGCTCAACGATCTCGCTGCTATTGAGGCTTCGTTCTTCATTGCGCCCGCTGGGATCGCCGACTAAGCCGGTTGCTCCCCCAACAAGTGCGATGGGATGGTGCCCAGCTAGTTGGAAGCGGCGCAGAACAAGGAGAACAACAAGGTTTCCTACGTGGATGCTCGGCGCTGTTGGGTCAAAGCCAATGTAGAGAGTGATTGGCTTCTCTAGGGCAGTGGCAAGTTCCTTTTCATCGGTGGTCTGTGCAATAAGCCCGCGCCAGCGCAGGTCATCGAGAAATTGACTCATGCGCTCATCATGCCTGAAAAGGCCTTGGACTTGGCGGAGAAATTCGCATCAAATGCGCTGACTTCACTCTTGAGAATCGCTAGTTGACGTGCGAGAGCGGCCGGAGCGGTGCCGCCATAAGTAGTCCGTGATGCCAGAGCGCCATCGACAGTAAGAACCTTACGAATATCTGGAGTAAGTGCTGGATGGATCTGTACAAAATCGGCATCTGAAATCTCATGGAGCTCAATGTTCTTCTTCTCAGCCAACGCAACACATTTGCCAGCGGCTTCGTGTGCAGAGGCAAATGGGATGTGAGCGCGAACAAGAAAATCAGCAATCTCTGTCGCAAGTGAGTAACCAGTAGGAGCCGACGCCGCCATCTTTGCGCGATCAAATTCAGTCGTTGCGATCATTCCCGCAACCGCTGGAATCACAAGTGAGAGAGTGTCGAATGAATCAAAGAGCGGTTCCTTGTCCTCTTGGAGATCACGATTGTAAGCAAATGGTAATCCTTTAAGCATGGTGAGAACTCCGGTGAGATTTCCTACCAAACGCCCAGCCTTTCCACGAGCTAGTTCGGCCATATCGGGATTCTTCTTCTGCGGCATAATCGAAGAGCCGGTCGAGTACGAGTCAGATACTTTCGCCCAACCGAATTCAGTAGTGGCCCAAATGCACCACTCTTCACCAATACGTGAAAGATGAACACCAACCATCGAAATGATGAAGAGAGCTTCTGCTACGAAATCACGATCAGATACGCCATCGATACTGTTTCCTGCACTCTTCTTAAATCCAAGTGCAGTAGCAGTTGCCTCCGGCGATAGCGGAAGCGACGATCCAGCAAGTGCGCCCGAACCCAAGGGGCTGACTGAAGTTCGTACTAACCAATCATCGATGCGATCTAAATCGCGATTAAATGCATGTACATGCTTTGCGAGTTCGTGGCCGAAAAGCACAGGTTGCGCATGCTGCATATGGGTAAAGCCAACTGCTGGTGCATCAGCGTACTCATCTGCCTTGGAAACAAGCGCTTGCTGCAAGAAAATGATCTTCTTTGCGGTCTCTAGCATGGCATCTATTGCGTACAAGCGAAGGTCTGTTGCGACTTGATCGTTGCGAGAACGTCCTGCGCGTAGTGACCCACCAATATCGCCTAACCTTTCGGTCAGCCCTCTCTCCAATGCGGAATGAACATCTTCGTCACTCTCGTTATATGTAAAAACACCAGATGCAACTTCATCGGTGAGTTCAAAGAGAGCGGTACGGATCTTTCCAGCCACCTCAGGGGTTAAAAGTCCTGAAGATTCAAGAACTGCTAAGTGCGCCACGGATGAACGCAGGTCATATGGAGCAAGGCGCCAGTCAAAGTGCACGCTACGCGAGAGAGCAAAAACAACATCTGCCGGTTCCTCTGAAAATCTTCCGCCCCACAGTGACATATCTCTACCTTCTCTTCTTTGTTCTAGTTTTTCCAGCAAATGCCAGTAGTTCACGCGCCAAAGCGTTGCCACCTGTTGCGCTCTTGGAGACAACTAGAACAGTGTCATCACCTGCGATAGTTCCGATAATCTCTTTGATCCCTGAATGATCGAGCGAACTTGCTAAGAGTTGGGCTCCCCCTGGTGGAGTGCGGACAACTGCAAGATTGCCACTTGCATCAACACTCAAAATCAACTCCTGAGGCAGTGGCATAGATCGCGCCAGTGAAGAGTCACTATCTTCAGAGATGGAGTAGACCATCTCCCCCTTTTGATTTCGAATGCGAACTGCACCGATCTCTTCAATATCTCTACTCGCGGTTGCCTGAGTTACTGGATATCCGGCCTTTTTTAGCGCTTGTACCAAATCTTCTTGGCTATGAATTCTTCCGGTACCGATTGCCGAAATAGCCGCTGAGCGACGAGCTGAAACAGAATTGATCGGTTGCACTTTAGCCATGGTCTGCCTCCTTCATTACCTTCTTGAAGATCGAAATAAACCTCTCAATTTGGGGCGTAGTCACAATGAGTGGCGGAGCAATACGGATTGTCTGATCGTTGGCGGCGTTGACGATTACACCTGCTTCCAGCATTAACGCTGCGACCTTCTTTGCAATTGGTGTTCTCAGTTCAATGCCTATAAGCAAGCCTCTCCCCCGAACTTCAGTTACTCCAGGCACTGCAGAAATTGACTTCTTTATCTTCTTTTCAAAAACTCTTGCAGACTTCATCAAGTTCTTACTCTCGATGACATCAAGAACAGCATTAGCGGCAGCACAAGCGATCGGGTTTCCTCCGAAAGTTGTTCCATGATCACCCGGTTGTAGTAGTTCTGCTGCGCGGCCGTAGGCGATCGTCGCGCCAAGTGGCAATCCTCCGCCTAAACCCTTCGCCAAGGTAATGACATCAGGCCGCACTTTCTCATGTTCGAAACCAAACCATTGACCAGTTCTTCCGATTCCGGTTTGAACGCAATCAAATACCAGAAGCGCTCCAACGCGATCGCAGATCTCTCTAAGCCCGACCAGGTACCCATCTTCTGGAGTTATAACACCAGCCTCGCCCATGATCGGTTCCACAATAATCATTGCAGTTTTCTTTGATACCGCGCGTGACATTGCCGAGAGATCACCATAAGGAACATGGGTGATTCCTTTGAGCAAGGGCGCGAATGGCTCGCGTTTCGAAGGTTGTCCTGTCATGGAGAGAGCGCCCATCGTGCGGCCATGAAAAGAACCCTGCGCTGCAACAATGCGAGATCTTCCAGTACGACGTGAGATCTTAAGCGCTGCTTCATTCGCCTCTGCCCCTGAGTTGCAGAAGAAAACTCGCGCCTGTGAGTCACCGGTCATTTCTTGCAACCTTGAAGCTAAACGAAGACCTTGTGGATGCGCAAAGAAATTACTTACGTGGGCAAGGGTTGAGACTTGTTTGGTTACAGCCTTAACAACGGCAGGATGTCCATGACCTAAAACGTTAGTTGCAATTCCTGCAAGGAAATCAAGGTAAGCCTTACTTTGATCATCTTTTAATACGCATCCCTTACCGCTTACAAATGTGCGTGATGGGGTACCGTAATTTGTCATCATCACGCTCTCCCAAGAGATTGGCGTGCTTCTCTTAATCATGCGCTCACCAACGTTCCGCCAGTATTTTCTAAAGCCCGCGCAAACGCTTCTGGGTCCTTACCATCGATGATTCTGACAGCTCGTGCCCCGTTATCAATGGCTTCAATGCACGCTGCTACCTTCGGTGACATTCCATCTGCAAATGAATTCTTGATTGCGAATAATTCATCGCGAGAAATTGAACTAATAAGTGAGTCGCGATCTGGCCAATTACGGTAGATACCTGGGACATCCGTCATAACAACAAGAGCCATCGCATCTAACGCACCCGCTAGCGCAGCTGCCACAAGATCTCCATTGACATTGAGCGCACCAGTGCCTTCCAGATTTGATGCCACCGGAGAGATAACCGGAACTTTTCCCTGTTCAAGAAGTGAGTAAATCTCATTCGGATTCACTGCAGTTATTCGTCCTACGTATCCGAGATCTACTGGTGTTCCATCCACCAATTGAGTCAGAGTCTCTGCCTTGATCATGCGACGACCTGATAACGAGTGCGCTGGAATTGAGTGAGCGCTGAGTGCCGATGCAACCGCAGGACCTACTTGGTTTGCCAGAACATCTTCGGCGATCTCAAGGGTTGCTAAATCTGTGTACCTGAAGCCACCAATAAAGCGTGGTTCAATTCCACGGAGCGCCAACTCAGCGTTAACTTGTGGTGCACCCCCATGAACAACAACCACCCTAAGATTCTTAGCAAGGGCCTGGCCAAGTGCCTTCGCAAATAAGCCTGAGTCGTCAGACATAGCGTGGCCGCCATATTTGATCACGAGGATGTTGCTCATATTCCGATCCCTTGTGCGCTTAAACCCGTAGAACCAGCTAGACCACACATAATGTTCGCGTTCTGTACTGCCTGACCAGCAGCACCTTTGCCCAAATTATCAATTGCAATACTGACTATTGCGCGCTTTGTATGACCATCGACAGCTACTTGAAGGTGTGCAGAGTTGCTTCCATATACCGAATGAGTGGCAGGCATTTCTCCTTCTGCAAGAATCGAAACAAATACTTGACCTTCATAATACTTTGCGAAGTGGCTACGAAGTTCATCGGTCGAGATGAATTGATCAAGCTTCACGGTGACAGTTGCAAGAATTCCACGCACCATCGGCGCGAGCATGGGAGTAAAGGAGATGCGCACGTCTTTGCCAGTGGCTTGAGAAACACACTGTTCTATCTCTGGAGTGTGCTGATGAATTCCGCCGAACTTATAAGAGGACATCGATCCCATGATCGCACTCGCCAAGAGATTGCTCTTTACAGAACGGCCAGCACCAGAAGTTCCTGAGGCAGCAACTACAACGACATCGTTCAGGTGAGCAAATTCTGCTAGCGGTGTAAGTGCGAGAGCGACTGCAGTTGCATAGCAGCCTGGATTGGCTATCTGTTGCGCCTGCTGAATCTTTTCGCTCTGTTCCTTAATTTCAGGAAGACCGTATACCCAGTGACCTGCATGATCTCCACCGTAATATCTTTCCCATGCGGAAGGATCTTCTAATCTGAAGTCTGCCCCAATATCTACGAACTTCATCGTTGGCTTAATCGCTGCAATGCCTTTTGCTGCCGTTGCTGATTCACCATGTGGAAGTGCAAGGAAAACTAGTTCACATGAGGAGAAGAGATCCGGGGAAAACTGCGAGAACCGTTGGCCGCTCAGTGTTGCCAATTGAGGATGGAGCGATGTGATCAACTCCCCTGCATTTGAGTGCGCAGAGACAGCCTCAATAGTGAAAACCGGATGCGTCGAGAGAATTCTTAGCAGCTCTCCGCCGGCATACCCACTTGCCCCAACAACACCTATCTTCATGGCTGAAGGATACGTCAGTATCTATAAATATGCAATCCATTGCATATTTATGCAGTACGGAGAATCGCCCCCGTAGCCTTAGTGGCCGAAGCAACTGCCGCTTCGCGCATCTGCGCCACCTCTGCTCCGGTTAAAGTTCGATCTGGAGCACGGAATACGAGAGAGAACGCGAGCGAAATTTTGCCATCGCCAATCTTGTCGTAGCGATCAAAGCGAGTGATGGATTCGAGGAGATCGCCAGCTCCGGCACGAAGGGCCGATTCAACCGCGGCTGCCGTGACGCTTGCGTCAACAATGAGCGCAACATCTTGAAGTGCGGCCGGCATCGTTCCTACTGTTGTAGGTCGGACTAACTGTGATTCTGGCAGTGCGCCGAGCGCTACGGCAAATGCCACCGAACGTTCTGGAAGTCCATACTTGGCAACAATGCGAGGGTGCAACTCACCAGCGTGTGCAACTGCCTTGCCATCAACAAGGAGTTCTGCACAACGACCAGGATGCCAAGGTGCGAAGGCAGAACGTTCAACGGTCCACTTAAGATTACAGAGAGACAGAACATCTTGTGCGTATGCGATTGCATCTTGCCACGTATATGCACGAGCCTTGCCTTGCCAATCCTCGTTCTCGTTCTTTCCCACGAGTAGACCAGCAACGTGATAGCCCTGAGGCGGAACGCTTGCAAATATTTCGTCGATAACTTTCTTATCTGGACGTTTCGAAAGATCCGGCGAGATAAACGGCACAAGCTTTTGTGCGCTTCGGAAGATGGAGCCCATCTCGAAGATTGCAAAATCCTTAGCCCCGCGACTGATGTTGCGGGCAGCTACTTCAATCAATCCCGGCACAAGGTGCACGCGCATGAGCGGAAACTCCTCAGACATTGGGTTAGCAATCTTGTAGGTCGACGCCCTCTCCCCCACAAATCCCATGAAATCAATTGTTTCCTGATTGGTAAAAGGGAAAGTTTGGACTTCCGCTAATCCACGGTTAGCAAGCATCTGAGCTACGGCACGACGACGCTTCTGATTAGCAGTCAATGATGCATGCAGAGGGCGAGGAGGCAGAAGAGAAGGAATCTTGTCGTAGCCAATCATGCGGGCCACTTCTTCAGCTAAATCTGCTGGCGTCAGAAGATCCCAACGCCACGATGGTGGATCCACTTCGAAAGTTTTTTCATCTACATCACAGCCGATTGTACGAAGCAGCTCAGCAATCTTGGCCGGAGCAATTTCCAGTCCTAAAACGCGAGATACATAGGCGGGATCCAGCATCAGAAGTGGTGCATACCGTGGTTTTCCATCGACCACCGTCGCTACATGTTCAGCTGAACTATGGGCGGTGAGCAGGTGCACAAAACGAGCGGAGGCAAATTCGGCAAGTGATGGATCAACACTGCGTTCGAGGCGACGTGATGCCTCTGACGACAACTTATGCCGACGAGAGTTCTTTGCGATGCAGATAGGCTCGAAGCGAACTGCCTCAAGTGCGATCTCGGTTGTTGTCGCTGATATTTCTGATGATGCTCCACCCATTGTTCCTGCCAAAGCAAGAGGTTGCTCATCATCACAGACCATGAGGTCATCGGGATCAAGCTCTCTAACCTGTCCATCAAGAGTGGTAAACGGTTGCACCTTACCAGCGCGTTTAATTGTTAGTCCGCCCTTGATCTTGGACTTATCGAAGGCGTGCAATGGTTGACCCAGTTCAAGCATGACGTAGTTAGTAACATCGACGACTAACGAAATGGAGCGCATGCCCATCTTCTCTATACGCCTGCGCATCCAAAGTGGAGTTGTTGCTGCAGGATCAAAATTAGTGAGCGTGCGTAGATAGAAGACAGATGCAGTTGTGGGATCGGCAATCTTTGCCGAGACACCCTTTCCCGTTTCAGGGAATGTAAGGTTGCGAAGCGCATTGACTGGATCGGTAAAGTTCAGATTAAGTGAGCCAGCAACCTCGCGCGCAATGCCACGAATACTCAGGGCGTAGCCACGATCTGGATTTACGGCGACATCGAAGATGACGTCATTAATCATCAAGCCTTCTATGGCATCTGCGCCAATGCTGACTGTGCCCTCGGCGAAGGTCATAATTCCTGAGTGATCATCGCCTAATCCCAGTTCACGAGCTGAACAGATCATTCCATTTGAGGTTTTGCCATATGTTTCACGGGCAGCGATGGCGAAATCACCAGGAAGAACAGCCCCAGGAAGTGCCGCAACGATTAAGTCGCCCACTTTAAAATTAGTTGCACCGCAGATAACAAATCGGGTTTCTTTCTCACCGCAATCAAGACCCACATAGCGAACTGGTTTTTTGAATTCAGTCAGCTCTTCGATAGAAAGAACTTTCGCAAATACGAGTGGTCCAGAGAGATCAGCGCCCTGCTTGATGATTTCCTCAACTTCAAAACCTACTCGGATGAGTCCATCTGAGATCTGTTCTGCCGTGATCGACTCAGGAATATCAACAAATTCCTTGATCCACGATAAAGGTGCGCGCATTTTAGAGACCAACTCCAAACTGGCGGGTAAATCTAAGGTCGCCCTCAACAATGTCATGCATGTCAGTAATTCCATGGCGAACCATGAGAGTGCGCTCTAGACCCATTCCAAATGCAAAACCTGAATAGACGTCTGTATCTATCCCGCACGTTGCGAGAACTTTTGGATTGACCATGCCGCAGCCGCCCCATTCAATCCAACGATTATTAAAGAAGATATCGACTTCGGCGCTCGGCTCGGTAAATGGGAAGAATGATGGGCGAAGGCGCGTAGTGACATCGGGTCCGAACATGTGGCGCGCGAAGTTATCGAGAGTGCCTTTGAGGTGAGCCATAGACATTCCCTTATCAACAACAAGTCCTTCTACTTGATGGAAGACAGGACTATGGGTTGCATCGAGTTCGTCGGCGCGGAAGGTACGACCCGGACAAATGACATAGATAGGTGGCTCGGATGTGAGCATAGTTCGGATCTGAACTGGCGACGTATGGGTGCGGAGTACTACCCCTGATTCAACTGGTTCGATGAAGAAAGTATCTTGCATAGTGCGCGCTGGATGATCTGCCGGGATATTGAGTGCATCGAAGTTGAGCCATCCTGATTCCAGTTCAGGTCCTTCTGCGACAGAGAAACCTTGCTCGATAAAGAAATCCGAGATCTCATTCTTGATTATTGTGATCGGATGCAATCCGCCCTTGTGCGAACGTGAAACTGGCAGCGTAATGTCAACAACTTCGTCACGAAGAACTCTCTCGTTCTGCTCGTTCTCAAGTTTGACTGTCGCTTTATCAAGTGCAGCCGCAATCGCAGCCTTACCCTCACCAATGATCTTTCCTGCTGACGCTTTCTGCTCGGGTGGCAATGCGCCGAGACCGCGACTTGCCGATGCAATCGCAGACTTATCACCTAAGTGAGCAAGACGAGCCTCTTTGAGAGAATCTAGGTCAGTTGCGGAAGCGAAAGCTTTCTCAGCTGCGCTCACCCATGCGGAAACTTCTGCCTGATCCATGGGCCGTATTCTAACCGTGCGAGGGTCGAGAAAGCGTGAACATTACGATCGAGGCTGCTGCAGAAAGATTAAGGCTCTCTGCCTGACCCGACATTGGAATTGCAACAGTACGAGCAGTGACCGCTAATTCGGCAGAGCTGGTACCTGCTCCCTCATTTCCGAAGATAGCAATGCATGGACCAGAGGCACGGAAATCAACAATTGATTCATCTGCATGTGATGAGAGCACGATGCATTCAGGATTATTGAGTTCTGCTAGCAGGGTTGATAACTCAACTGATTCAAATACCGGAATATGCCAAAGGGATCCGGCGGTAGAACGCACAACTTTTGGCGAAAACATATCAACGCTATGTGGTGAAGTAATGACTGCTCGCGCACCGAACGCGTCGGCAGAGCGAAGGATAGTTCCAGCATTTCCTGGATCCTGAATACGATCTAGATAGATGAAGAAAGATTCTTGCGTGAGAGCGATGTCTGCAAGGCGATAATTTGGAATAGAACAGACCATCACAATTCCCTGAGGCGTCACCGTAGAAGTCATCGCCGCCATGACCGCATCGGAAACCTCTACAACATTGACCTCTGAGACATCTAAGCCGGTGATTCGTTCAGCCCCTGTTGGGCTTAAGTAGAGAGTCTCAATTGCTGGGCCTTGCTGACAAGTCAGAGCTTCCCGTAAAGATTGAATTCCTTCTGCAACAAAGAGTGATGATGCGCTGCGCTCTTTAACTCCCCGAGAACCGATAAGAGCCTTCACTCTCCCGACATGCGGGGAATGAAGGCTCTCAATCATTGGATTGATGATCGGCGTTGTAACGAATTACGCAGAAACTAGGCTCTTGCGAGCTAGATCAACAAGGGTCTTAAATGTTGCTGGATCATTGATCGCCATATCCGATAGGACACGACGATCTACTTCGATACCAGCAGCCTTGAGACCTTGGATGAAACGGTTATATGTCATTCCGTTTTCGCGAGCTGCTGCATTAATGCGCTGAATCCAGAGCTGACGGAAGTCACGCTTCTTATCCTTGCGGTCATTGAATGCATAGACCATTGAGTGTGTGACTTGCTCCTTCGCCTTTGTGAAAAGACGTGAGCGCTGACCACGGTAGCCCGCTGCGCGAGCCAGGGTTGTGCGACGCTTCTTTGCCGCGTGTACACCACGTTTTACTCTTGCCATTTAGCGCACGCTCCTTACTTCAAACCAAGCATGCGCTTGGCTGTCATTGTGACGGTTGACTTTGCTGACTTCTCTTGGCTAAGACGACGAGTGACACGTGATGACTTGCGCTCCAAAAGGTGGCGCTTTCCTGCACGCTCATGCATGATCTTTCCTGTACCTGTGACGCGGAAGGTCTTCTTCGCACCACTGTGGGTTTTCATCTTTGGCATTGCTGTCTCCTGTGCCTACTCGGTTTTTACTTCTCTGCTTCTTGCTTTGCCTTCTCAGCAGCTGCTCGAGCCGCCTTCTGTTCTGCAACTGCTTCGGTCTTCTTTTTCGTCGGACCTAATACCATCGTCATATTTCGACCCTCTTGCTTTGGGGCGAACTCAACGAATCCATGTTCTGCGACATCTTCTGCAAGACGTTGCAATAACTTAAAGCCCATCTCCGGACGAGTTTGTTCACGGCCACGAAATTTCCTCGTGATCTTCACCTTGTCGCCACCCTTAAGGAACTTCTCGATTGCGTTCTTCTTAGTCTCGTAATCGTGAGCTTCGATCTTGGGTGTCAATCGCACTTCCTTCACCACAATGTGGGTCTGGTTCTGACGAGCCTCGCGGGCCTTCTGTGCTGCTTCATACTTGAACTTTCCAAAGTCCATGATTTTGCAGACAGGTGGGTTGGCTTCTGGGGCGATCTCAACGAGGTCGAGACCGATTTCATCTGCCATGGCAAGGGCTGCTTCGATATCTACAACTCCGACTTGCTCACCGGTGTAATTGATGAGGCGAATTTGGGGTGTGCGGATACGATCATTGATGCGCGGTTCAGTTGTGATTTCTGCTCCTTCGGTTGGTCTTCATCTTCTTCTGATGTAACAAGAAGTTTCTGCGTGAGGACACCGCGGGCAGAGATGAGCGGATAATCCGCAGGACCCTTTGGGTCCACATCTTCTGACATAACCGTACTCGCCGAGGCGATGTAGGTGGGAGCGGTGAGCTCCTCTTGCAGTAACTGCGAGTTACTGGTCTGCGGGAAAGGATACCTGAGGGTGCACCTGATCGAGAAATCGAGGTCAGGGAGCCTTGTAATCAACGAGGGCATTTGCGGACAGGCGCGGACAGCGCTCTCCAGGCGCGATTACCCCTTCAAAGTGCCACCATTCATTGGCATATACCCGGCAGAGTCCAAATCGAGAGCCATTCTTCTCCAGCCAGAGAGCCCCTGGCTTATCCCCTGGGTAATTCACATCGATGGCAAGACCTTGAGGATGGTGTGAATACCGCGGTGGCAACACCCACTTTGCTGCCTCGGTCTCACTTCCATACTTTCGCAGAGCCTCTTCGAAGAGTGTTTCTTGTCGATCTAGGGATCGAAAACCTG
>JACCDY010176138.1_pt1 | contig 12672 bp, 14 predicted proteins | sample 7446391 | NCBI WGS metagenome assembly JACCDY01 (sample SAMN15323451, study PRJNA562643) | freshwater metagenome | isolation source: river surface water | place: USA:Blue River Watershed | collected 2017-08-18 | reverse complement strand
TTGCTCGAGCTCATCAACATAGGCTGCCATACCTTCCCGCTCACGCTCTAAAAAGCGCTTTACTGCATTAGAGAAGCCAGGATCCTCTATCCAATGTGCTGATTGGATCGTGGTGGGCAAAAAGCCCCGTGCCATTTTGTGCTCGCCCTGAGCGCCCCCTTCGAATATCTTGATACCTTCCTTGATGCAATATTCAATTGCCTGGTAATAGGCTAATTCAAAATGTAGGCATGGGATATGTTCTATTGCACCCCAGTAACGACCATACGCTTTTGAATTGGCTTGATCGACTACGAGCAAGGACGAGGCAATTGGCTTCTCATCGAGAGTGGCAATAATGAGATGAAAATTCTCGGGCATGTCACTTCCGAGCAATTGAATGCAATCTTCACTTAAGTAAGGTGAAGAGCGATGCTCGATATAGGTATTTTCATAACAACGATAAAAGAAAGCCCAATCATCTTTTGTAGCGATTGATCCTGGAATATGGCGATAGCTAATTGGATGCTTAGCAACAGCAGCACGTTCTCGCCGAATATTCTTGCGGCGCTTCATTGTTAATGCTGCAAGAAATTCTTCAAAGTCTGTATATCCAGCGTTATGCCAATGAAACTGAACAGAATCACGCATCATGAAACCTTGTTGCTTGAGCCTCTCTAATTCATCGTTTTCTGGAAAGAGCACATGTGCGGAGGACAGAGAATTTTGCCTTGCTAGTGTCTTCAAACCTGAGGTCAAGATTTCTTGTATGGCGTCTCTATCGGCTTTTGGTGATACTAGCAATCTTGGTCCACGGACCGGAGTAAAGGGGATTGCAGATAATGCCTTTGGGTAGTAAGACATATTGTTTTGTTCATATGCCTGTGCCCACGCCCAATCAAATACAAACTCACCATAGGAGTGTCGCTTAAGGTAAAGCGGCATGGCACCTAGGAGATTGGATTCAGCATCCTCAACAAGTAAATGAGCTACCTGCCAGCCGGCATTGCCGCCAACGCAACCCGTATTTTCTAGTGCACTTAGAAAGGCATACTTTAAAAAAGGACCGGCATCAGGTTTAAGGAGGGCGTTCCAATCGTCCTCAGCAATTTCTGAAAGACTATCAATAACTCGAAGTTGGATGGCGCCTTGCTTCAACTAAATTAAGAGGAATTTAGTGTTGAATTAATTCAATTTTGTAGCCGTCGGGGTCGGTAACAAAAGCAATTACAGTGTCTCCGCCCATTACTGGTCCAGCCTCTCGGGTGACATTCCCACCAGCAGCCTTGATTTTTTCGCAGGCAGCATAAGCGTCGGCAACGCTAATTGCGATGTGTCCGTAGGCACTTCCTAAATCATAAGTATCAACACCATGGTTATAGGTGAGCTCAATCTCAGATTGCCCATCAGCATTTCCTTTGCCGAAGCCTACGAATGCGAGGGAGTATTTATGCTCTGGCCGTTCAGTGGTACGAAGTAAATTCATCCCTAAAACTTTGGTATAGAAATCAACCGAGCGAGTCATATTGCCGACTCTAAGCATGGTGTGTAGGATCATCATCGTTCAAATATAAAGCTAAAAGTAGTTTCTCGTTGGATATGAAAAAACCCAGGGGATTGGCCTGGGTTTGTGTATGAGATAACGAAGATTTATTGGATCTTGGCCTTAGCGCGAAGCTTTTGCATTAACTCAGAGAATTTTGCCTTTTGCCAATTCTGATCAGCAGTAATCATCTGCTTTAACTGATCTTTAATTTCATCCATGCTAGGTGCCTTAACATCCCGCACGTCGTCTAACTTAATGATATGCCAGCCGTACTGGGTTTTAATCGGCTTATCAGTGACCTGACCTTTTTTAAGCTGGACCATGGCCTTTGAGAATTCTGGAACAAGTGATTTATCGCTGACCCAGCCAAGATCACCACCATTTGGAGCAGAACCAGGGTCCTTAGACTTTTCTTTGGCAATCTGTTCAAAGTTACCGCCGGCCTTAATCTGTGCGGTAATCGCTTTAGCATCAGCCTCTTTTTCTACGAGGATATGTTCAACGTGGTATTCCTTGCCGGTGTACTGGCCTTTAACTTGCTCGTAAGCAGCTTTAAGTTCAGCCTCCGTTACGCCTTCTCTTTCGACGAAATCTTCAAACACTGCGGCAATTAACACTCCCATCTTGGATTGCTCTAACTGATCTCGAACGGATTCTTTTTGAGTGATGCCGCGGTTATTGGCTTCTTGCAGAATCAGTTCACGCGTCACCAGCATTTCCCGACCTTGATCACGAACTTGAGGGTTATCTGGTTGGTTTGATTTTTGAATTAATTTATCCAACTGTGCTTTTAGAATGGGTTTGCCATTCACGATGGCGGCATTTTGTGCATGTACTGCTGATGAGAGAAATGCAAGGCTAAAAGCACTAATGGTCAAAATTTGGCGTGTGTTCAACATGGGCTAGTAAATATCAATAGGGGTAAAAGGGAATCTTAAATCAATCCGAGCTTAATTAGTGCTTTCACTAGGGGTGAATGCCAGAATAGTGAGGGCGTGGATGGCTTCTGGAAAGTGCTTATTTAGGGCTGCGTAGATAGCCCTATGCCGCGCCACCTGATTCATTCCCTCAAATTCAGGGGCTACGATCGTGAGTTTGAAGTGTCCGCCACCAGAAGCGGCGCCGGCATGACCAGCATGCAGATGGCTTTCATCCTCAATAGTTAATTGCTTAACTTGAAATGTAGATCTCAAATCCGCCTCAAAGAGGGCGATTCTCTGCTGGTTGATACTCATTCTGCAGGGTGCTCCATATGGCGACTGAGCCAGATCCCTTGAAGAATGACAAATACAACTAACAATCCAGTGCTACCAAAGAGCTTGAAGTTGACCCAGGTCTCCTCGGAGAACTCAAAAGCAATATAGAGATTGAGGGCTCCCATAAAGAAGAAAAATAATGCCCAAGCCATATTCACTTGATGCCAAACGGATTTGGAGCTATGTTCTTTCAGCGTAATCTGTTTGCCCATCAATACCTGAATCCAGTTTTTTTGAAAAAACTGAGCGCTAATCAATAGAGCGCCTGCAAATAGCCAGTACAGAGCCGTTGGTTTGAGTTGAATAAAGGTCTTATCGTGCAGGAAGATGGTCAGACTGCCGAAAACCAGAATCATGACGAGGCTGACCCATTGCATCGCATCGATTTTGCGATGGCGATAGTAAACCCAGAGAATTTGTCCAATTGTGGCAACCATAGCTACGATGGTTGCGGTGTAGATATCACCAAATTTAAAGGCAATAAAAAAGAGGATGATGGGGAAAAGATCAAATAGAAATTTCATGCAGTGATTATCCAGCTATTTATAAATTAATCGGCCTTACCCGTGGCGGCATTCTCGGATGGTTCAAATTTTAAGGATGCTGAGTTAATGCAGTAACGTAGACCAGTAGGCTTAGGACCATCTTCAAATACATGCCCCAAATGCGCATCACATTGAGTGCAGCGCACTTCCGTGCGAATCATGCCATGTGATACATCCTGAATTTCAGTTATTGCGTCATTATCTTCAGGTGCGTTGTAGCTTGGCCATCCGCATCCGGCATCGAACTTAGTGGATGATGCAAAGAGGGGCGTGTCACAGCAAATGCAGCGATATTGACCATGCGCCCAATGATCCCAAAACTCTCCAGAAAATGGCCTTTCCGTTGCGGCCTCGCGCGTCACGCGATATTGGATATCGCTCAATGTATTTTTATATTCCTGATCTGTTTTCTTAGTCATGGCATTAAGGGTATTGGATTATGAGGAGCAGCTAACTGCAACACGCTGCATATCGAGTGGTGGCGGTTTTGAGTAGTCATCAAATGCTAGCTGCTCATCGAATGGCTTGCTGAGTATTTTGAGTAAGTTATCTACTTCAGAAAAATCATCATGTTGCGCTTTATCGATGGCAATTTGGGCCAGATGATTTCTAAGAATATATTTGGGATTGACCCCATCCATCAGGCTCTTTCTGTCACTGTCGGCCAAAGCCTCGGATTGAAGTCTATTGATGTAGTCAGTAAACCATTGATCAATATTTTCGCGATCCACAAATTCATTTCGTTGAGCTAATGCTAGTGACTTCGAATCTTTTTTGATATTGCTAAGGCTGCGAAAGAAGGTAGTGAAATCGACCTTTGAGTCATGCATTGCCTGAAGTAGTCGTTCAATCAGCTGAATGTCACTATCTTCCGCCGATTGCAATCCTAGTTTTAGTCGAAACGTCCGTTGCCATTCTTTCGCATAGATAAGGGGGAATTCTTCCAGAGCAGAGCGTAGAAGTTCTTGAGATTCTTCTGCGGAATGTTCTAGCTCTAATAGGGGGAGCATGGCACTGGCAAGACAGGCCATATTCCAATGCATGATCTGGGGCTGACGGTGATATGCATAACGCCCACCATGATCACTGTGATTGCATATGTGATCAATTTCAAAATGATCTAAAAATCCGAAAGGACCATAGTCGATGGTAAGACCCAAAGCACTGATGTTGTCACTATTTAAAACGCCATGACAAAACCCGACGGCTTGCCAAGCAGCAACCAATTTTGCATTGCGAGTACTAATCTCTTTAAATAGATTGAGGTAGAGATCTTTTTTGGATGCGCACTCTGGATAGAATTTGGCAATCAGGAGATCTGCCAACTCTTGCAGTCGAACAATATTCTGAAGTGATGCAAAGTGCTCAAAATGTCCAATGCGAATAAAGCTTGGGGCAACACGAGAACATACTGCTGCGGTTTCCATGGTTTCTCGTCGAACAGCCTGCTTTGATCCAATCAATGAAAGTGCTCGGCTGGTAGGAATGCCAAGGGCATGCATTGCTTCACTACACAGAAACTCTCGGATGGAGGATCTCAGGACCGCTCTTCCATCACCCATTCTGGAGTAGTGCGTTCTACCTGCGCCTTTTAATTGCAGCTCGAGTCCATTGATATCACCCAGCAGGATGGCGCGACCATCGCCCAATTGCCCTGCCCAAGACCCAAATTGATGTCCGCTGTAGACGGTGGATATTGGGTTGGAAAACGTGAGCCCGCCCACATTCAGATGATTGCCCGCCAAAACCTCCAACCACTCAGGATCTTTCGGCAGACCATTATCCCCAAGGTCCAGACCAATTAGCTTTGCAACAGAGGGTGAAAATGCCACCCAATAAGGATCGGGAAGTGGGGTGGGTGGGGTTGCTTGGCATACGTCATCGCCACGTAGGGTAAAAGGCATATTTGTATTCTATGGGGAATTCACAAGCGTCGCAGAAGCCTCTAAAATGACCCTATGACAAATAAAGTACAACTGAATGTGGCAACTCAGCTTGCCAATCTAGGCGAAGAGCTTAATGTTCCTTTTTTAAAACTGCTTGGCGTGCGTCTTATCAGCGCTGAAATGGGTAAGGGAGAGATACTTCTGGCTCTTAAACCTGAGCACACTAACACCTGGGATGTAGCCCACGGCGGTGTATTGCTTACCCTCATGGATGTTGCCATGGCGGTTGCTGCTCGCTCTAGTGATCCTGGTGATCGCAGCGTTGTGACTGTAGAAATGAAGAATAATTTTATGCAGGCTGCCAATGGCATCTTGCGAGTCAAAGCAGATACCGTGCGACGCACCGCCACAATGGCCTTTTGTGAGGCTAAGCTCTACAACGATCAAGGTGAAATCTGCTGTATGTCAACAGGAACGTTTCAGTTTCTAAAACGACTGGCTACCAAGGATGCGAATGGGGATCGAGTCATTAATGAGGACTCGCGTCAGCAAAAATAATCCAGGGTTTGTTGATCATTTAGACCGAAAGGTTTGATCCTGATGCTGCACTGAGCTCTCCAGTAACAACATCGTGGCCTACGGTGCCATTAGCATCAAAACGCCTTTCCACCATTTCAAATTGACCATCTTTACGAACACGCAAAATGGTGCTCGAACGAGTTCCGTAAGAGGGAGTCTTAATGAATGCAGCCGATAATGCCTTTTCCCAATCTGGGTTCACGCCAGTACTTGGCAACTCCTGTGGACTAGCTTCATGCGTATCGGCCAATACGCGTAAATAATGATCCGCATTTTTAAGTTGGCCACTATCCATAGCTAATGTTTGGGCGAACGCTGCAACCCGGTGATTCACTTTAGGCCATGGGGTATCAAGCATGGCATTGGATAGGCCATAGACTCCAGGGCTCAGCGCTTGTTCAGGAAATACTTTTCTTGGGCGGATATTTTGACCCATCATGAGGCGATTGCTCACCCAATGCATTTCGGCATTTGCTGGATCACTCAAGTCTGCCATCAATAAATTAAAGCCGTTGTATTGCTCAAACTTCTTAGAATTCTCTTGTATGTAAGCGTGTGGTTTGTGATCGCTTGTTAGATAGCGAAGACTGAGCTCACCACGGGTTCTTGCGTCGGGATTTTTTTCGCTGGGCGATCTGACGTTCGTCAAGGCAGCAAAACGACCGGTCTTAGTAAAGCCTAGCCATGTTCCTGGGCTACCCAAAACATCCGCTCGATCCTTGCCTGCCAATAGGTGGGGGTGTTCAGACCACCAACCCATAGGATCAGTATCGCGCTCGTAAAACTCATCTCGATTCGCCGCGACTACCAAAGGGTAGTCTGGATGGGATTTCCAGGCGAAGAGAATTAGACACATAAGAAAAAGAATAAATCCTTGTGGGTTAGATTTCTAATAAAGGGTAGGGTAGTAGATCTATTTTTAACACAGGGCCATCGCAACTGCCTAAATGAATTTCCCCCGCTTCAAGGGCATCTAACTTGCATTCCAGTTGAAGATCAATACGATCTAAATACTCTGGACTAGCAGCTGCAAGCACCACCATGCCGCAGGGTTGACCTGCATCGCCATCTTGAAATAATTCCACGCCGGGTTTAGCAAGCTCTTGTGAAGAGATACTCGAGCCAGTGTGAGAGAGCTGCAGCCTGCGCTTAACCGCCCCACGATACTGACTCCGAGCAACAATTTCTTGGCCTGGATAACAACCCTTTTTAAAATCCACACCTGCAACGGATTCAAAGTTAATCATTTGCGGTACAAACTGCTCTTGGGTTGCCAGCACAATACGGGGAATTGCACTCAATATTTCCAAGGAGTTCCACTGACCTATTGAGATCTGGTGAATTGGTGAAGTATTGGACTCCGTTTTCCTTTTGGCAAAAAGCACTCGTTGAAAGGATTGGCCTCGAGCCAAGACCTCTGGCATTTCTAACGCGATGGAATCATTTGGCGTGGCTATAGATTCACCCCTATCCATGTTTTGATATGAGCCGAATACTTCCCAGTCACTAGATGCATCTACCACCTTTACTTTGGAGCGCAGCACGTACATCGACAATCGTTTGGCGATACTAGCCGCTATGTCTTTAGAGATAAAAAGTGCAAAACGGTCATCAGATTCTGCGGATTCTGGGAATAAGCCTAACCAAGCGCTAACCAAAAGACGACCTTTGGGGCTGCAGTAGCCAACTAAGCGAACTGAATCAAACCCGTGTGCAACGCTGCCTGCGGGTGTCCGCTTCAGACTAAGTACGGAGTTACTCAGCTGACTTTGGAGCAATGTGGCGGCATCAGGCCCTTCAACCAGGATTAAGCCCCAATCAGTTAGGGGGGTGGATCCATGGTTCAAGCTAGGATGGGGAATTAGGGTGTTTTCTGGACTTTGTGTCATGAGCTTTTATCATAGCCTGATGAGCGGAAAATTTCAGAGAAGAACTCTTTTTATCAAGCATTCAAATGGTGGCGCATGGAAAACCATTGTGTATTGCTTGCTTGTCCTGATTGCCTTTATATATGGGGCAATATTTTTGTGGCCCGTAGTGCCGTCAATATCAAATGTCCCTGATGGAGGCTCATACAAGGTCAAGATCGCACCTCAGTCAGGCTTATCTGCAATTTCAAGACAGTTATCGGATCAGGGTGTATCTGCAAATATGGTGACCGTTCAAATTGCTGCAAGGGGCTTGCTGGTTGCCTCTAAGTTGAAGCCGGGCACCTACTTATTTGCGCCACGCGCCAGCTTGGGAAATATCTTGTTACAAATTGCACGCGGGGATCGGGTTCGGGAAAGTGTAGCGATTATCCCTGGGATGACTATATGGCAACTGAGGGGTTTAATAGATCAGCACCCAGCACTGATTCACCAAACTAAGGGCATGAGTTCTAAAGAGCTTTTGCAGGCTATCGGCCTTTCTTACCCAGGTGATGAGGGCCTTTTTTATCCTGATACCTACATTTTTGATCCGGATGACTCTGATATATCAATTTATCGAAGGGCATCTCAGGCAATGCAAAAGCAGCTGACGAATGCCTGGGAGAGCAGGGACTCAAAATCACCCATCAAAACGCCTTACGAGCTACTTATTTTGGGCTCAAGAGTTGAAAAAGAGACGGGGCGCTCCAGCGATAGATCCCTGGTCGCAGCCGTCTTTGTAAACCGCCTGAATTTAAATATGCCATTGCAAACTGATCCAACCGTAATTTATGGCATCGGCCCTAAATTTGATGGCAATCTTCGAAAAGCAGATTTACGCATGGACAGTCCCTACAATACCTATATGCGCAAAGGACTACCGCCAACACCAATAGCAATGCCGAGTAAAGAATCGCTCCAGGCGGTAATGCATCCTGCGAAGAGTGATGCGGTCTATTTTGTGGCGCGTGGTGATGGCAGCAGCCATTTCTCCAAAACTTTAAAAGAGCATGAAAGCGCGGTGGATCAATTTCAACGAAAACGTACTGCTCCTTCTAAATCCAATTAACAGCAATCAATATGTCAGATCAATTTCCGGGTTATTTCATTAGTTTTGAGGGTATTGATGGTGCCGGTAAAAGCACGCATATTGAAGCCTTCTGCCACTTGATTCAACAGCGTTACCCTGATCGCGAAGTAGTCATGACCCGGGAGCCTGGTGGCACTCAATTGGGTGAGCAACTCCGCGCTTTATTACTCGATGCCCCCATGCATTTAGAAACTGAGGCATTACTCATGTTTGCTGCCCGACGTGAGCATATTGCGCAAGTCATAGAGCCTGCATTACAAGCTGGAAAAATTCTCATATCCGATCGCTTCACGGATGCTAGTTTTGCCTATCAGGGTGGTGGTCGAGGCTTGAGTTTAGAGAAGTTAAATGACTTAGAGCAATGGGTTCAGGGGCGTCCTGACGGTTCATTACTTCAGCCTAACCTAACATTTTTATTTGATCTACCTGGCACTATCGCTGAAGCCAGAAGATCAAAAGTGAGGGCGCCTGATAAATTTGAAAAGATGGACTTGGATTTTTTTGAAAATGTTCGCCAAGAATATTTGCGCAGAGCAAAATCAGATCCAACACGCTTTTACTTGGTGGATGCCACAAAAACCCCGGAAGCCATTTGGAATGAGCTTGAGTCATTAGAGATCAATCTCTAAATGAGTGACGTGATGTTTCCACAAGAGTCAGTCAAAAAAATAGCACCTTGGCTAGAGTCTATCTGGAATGGTATGGACTTGAACGCATTTCCGAATGCCGTTTTGATTCATGGTCAGTCCGGTATTGGGAAGTTTGAGTTTTCCATTGAACTGGCTAAGGCACTGCTTTGTGAGTCATCATCAGTTGCAAAGCCTTGCAACCAATGCGAGGCCTGTCGGTGGTTTGACTCTGGCAATCATCCAGACTTTATTGCCCTTGTGCCTGAAACGCATCGCAAGCTTTTGCCCCATGGTGATTTTGAGTCAGATACTGACTCACCTAAAAAGTCTAAGGCCAGTCAAGCCGATGCTGATGGTGAAGCAACCGAGAAAAAAGAAAAGAAAAGTATTTCTATTGAAGATGCACGGAGTGCAATCGAAGGTCTTTCTATAGGCTCGCACCGCGGCGGTAATCGAGTGATTTTGGTTTACCCACTAGAGATGCTGAGATCAGACTCTGCTAATACTTTGCTTAAATCCCTTGAAGAACCACCAAAAAATACAATTTTCATTTTGCTAGCAGATCGCTTAGATCGAGTATTGCCAACAATTCGATCACGTTGCCGTCTATTGTCTGCACCACGACCTGACCGATTAACGGGATTAAATTGGTTGCGTGTTGAACTAGGCAAAGTTCCTGGTTTAAAAATGAGCGATGCCGATATCGAATCTATATATGATGAGCAGGGCGGAGCGCCCTATGCTGTTTTAGATTCCTTAATTGCACGTCATAATCAGGATGATAAAGATGAGCTCACGATTGCCATTCAAGCGTCGCGATATTTATTGCAGGCAATGTCACAGGGGGCTCGAATTAATTGGTTAGATGCAGCAGACAAGACCCAAAAAGCACGCTATTCAGTATTGTTAGCCACCATGCAACGCTGGGTTTCTGATTTGCAAAGTTGCGCCCAAATGGGTTCTCCACGGTATTACCCAAAGCATGAGGCTACGATCAAGAGTCTTGCTCAACAAGCACGTCTCCCCAAATTACTTCGCTTCTGGAAGTCATTAATCCAAGCGCGCCGTCATGAAAACCACCCTTTAGCCACACGTATTCAACTAGAGGCATTGCTTTCTCAATACCAGCAGGTATTTGAAGATTAAAATGGTGAGTCATGTTCATAGACTCTCATTGCCATCTCGATTTCCCCGAATTTCAAACCCGCTTACCTGAGGTTTTGTCGAATATGGCTAGCTCCAAAGTTAGCCATGCTTTATGCGTTTCGGTAGATATTCCCGATTTTCCCAATGTAAAAAAGCTTGCCGAGGATCACCCCCATTTGTATGCCTCTGTTGGCGTTCATCCAGACTATGAAGATACGCCTGAGCCTAGCTTTGAATTCTTGGTTGAAGAGGCTAAGCATCCCAAAATCATTGCTATTGGGGAAACTGGGCTGGATTACTATCGCATGGGTGATCGCAGTTACGAATCGATGGAATGGCAAAGAGATCGATTTAGGACCCATATTCGAGCAGCTATAGCGTCTAAAAGGCCCCTCATCATCCACACTCGCGCATCTTCTGTTGATACGCTCAAAATCCTCAAAGAGGAGGGCGCCGATCAAATTGGCGGGGTAATGCACTGTTTTACAGAGACCACGGAAGTTGCCAGGGCGGCTATGGAAATGGGGTTTTATATCTCGTTTTCTGGGATTGTGACATTTAAGAGCGCCAAAGACCTTCAGGAAACCTGTAAACAGGTACCCTTGGATCGCATGCTGATTGAGACGGATTCGCCATATTTGGCCCCCATTCCTTATCGCGGCAAGACCAATGAACCGGCTTGGGTCTCCAAAGTCGGAGAATTTGTTGCTGATCTAAAGGGCGTTTCAGTTGAATTGTTAGCTGAACAGACTTCAATTAATTTTTTTCAATGTTTTCAAATAGATAGAACAATTACATGAGTAATTCATTTAAATTAAACTTAGTCTTAAGTGCCTATATTGCATGCTTTGCCAGCTTGGTTTTTGCTCAAACTGCAGATCAAATTGATGATTTCACTAAAGCGGCTAAGTTTGATGATGTTTCTGAGGTTCAATCATTGCTTAAAGCGGGTGTCAGCCCAAATACTTTGGATCCCAAGGGAAACCCTATGTTGATCGTTGCTATACGCGATAAGTCATCTAAGGTTACCAATTTACTCTTGGCCAACCCATCAACCAACGTCAATTTGGTCAATAAAAGTGGTGAAAATCCACTCATGATGGCGGCATTTGATGGTGACCTGGCAACTGTAAAGACTCTCGTTTTAGAAAAAAAGGCTTTAGTTAACAAGACTGGCTGGGCACCAATTCACTATGCAGCTACTAATGGCCATTTGCAAATTGTTCAGTTTTTAATGGCAAATGGCGCTCTGGTTAACGCCTTAAGTCCAAGTGAGACCACGCCCTTAATGATGGCTATTGGATCAGGTAATGATCAATTGATTAAGTATTTGCTCGATAACGGTGCTGACTTAAGCATGAGAAATCACGAGGGCTACACAGCGATTGATGTTGCTCAGCTATTCGGCAAAGATGATATTCGGGATGGCTTAATGTCGCGGTGGCAGAAGCTGTATAAAGCGCCTTATCCAGGCGGCCCGAAGAAGTCCCCTACATAATTGTCATAGGTTCTATTTGCGTATAATCATTATTATGTCAAACAAGAAATCAAAGTAAATCAACAGGACGATACTCTCCTTACATGGACCCACTTGACCTCATAGCCAAACTCCCCGGCTTTCATAATCTCCCTAGCTTCAGCACCTTATTTGGTGAGATCAATACCGATATGGGTAATAGTCAGATTTGGTTTGTACTGATATTGGCATGCCTGATGCTGACATTCCATGGAATTGCGGTATTAATGATTGCCGGTGCATTCCACTGGATTGATCGAAAGCTAGAAAATCGGCGGATATATGGCGCTAACTTCTTGTCCTATTTCATCGCTATTTTGTCAATTATTGCCAGCCATCTGGTTGAGATTGTGGCCTGGGCTTACATTTGCGTTGCATTGCAGGTATTTCCTACCAATCCGCAAACATTCTATTTCGCGGGCGAAATGTACACCACGGTAGGTTTTGGCACTTACAGCCTGTCAGAGCAATGGAGAATCTTGCCAATCATCATTTCCTTCTCAGGTATCTTTGCTGTCTCAATGTCTGGTGCAGCCTTGTATTCCATGATGGGTGCCTTAATAAATAGGGGCAATCAAAATCCCAAATCA
>JACCDY010226380.1_pt1 | contig 12680 bp, 5 predicted proteins | sample 7446391 | NCBI WGS metagenome assembly JACCDY01 (sample SAMN15323451, study PRJNA562643) | freshwater metagenome | isolation source: river surface water | place: USA:Blue River Watershed | collected 2017-08-18 | reverse complement strand
GCCACTACCTATGCACACTTCAAGCGCTCGCTCAATGCGACGGCGATTACTGCGTTCAATTTTGCTTGCTGCTTCTGGGTCGAGTTCTTTCAGTTGGCGATACAAACGCGACACTTCAGGTTCTTGCTGTAACTCGCGGCGAATCTCTGGCCACTCGCCAGGAAAACTCAGTTCGTCGATGAGCGATGTGAGATACAAACCCGTACCGGCAACCACCAGTGCGTTCTTTCCCCTGCTCGTAATGTCGGCAACTGCAGCACGTGCCTGCACTTGGTAATCAGACACGGTGAATCGCTCGTTCGGGCCAACGAGGTCGATGCAATGGTGAGGCACTTGCGCTTGGTCTTGCGCAGTTGGTTTCGCCGTTCCAATATCCATGCGCTTGTACACCTGCATGGCATCGCACACCACTAGTTCGGTGTTGCCGTTTGCCAACGCGGCAGCCATGCAACTGTCACTCTTACCGCTAGCGGTTGGACCAAGAACTACAACAGGCTTCATACAGACTGCACCGACAAACGCACTTTGTGCGTTGGCATTTCGCCTACTTCGGTGAGCACACCAGACAAATGGAAACGTGCGGCATCGTGAATTTCCACCTTGGCGTATTGACCAACACGCAGCATCTCGTTACTTGAAAAGTGCACCAGCTTGTTCTGACGTGTGCGGCCTGTCCACTTTTCTTCGTCGCGCTTGTTACGACCTTCAACGATCACTTCTTCAGTGCGACCAATGCGTTCGCGGTGTTTCTGCACTGCCGAATGATCGAGCACCACTTTCAAGCGGTCGTAACGCTGCGACACCACTGCTGGGTCGCAAAAATCTTCAGTCATGAGCGCTGCTGCAGTTCCTTCTCGCGGCGAGAAGATGTACAAGTACGCGGCATCGAATTGTGCTTCTGCTGCAACTTCCATGCTGCGCAAGAAGTCTTCTTCGGTTTCGCCTGGGAAGCCAACGATGATGTCGGTGGTTACCGCCAAGTCGGGAATTAGTGCGCGAGCTTCTTGCATGCGCGACAAGTACCGCTCTGCCGTGTAGCCACGATGCATCAAAGACAACACTCGGTCTGAGCCGGATTGCAATGGGTAATGCAAGTGTTCGCACACTGCAGCCGTTTCGGCCATTGCCTGCAGCGTCTCTAGGTTCATGTCTTTCGGGTGCGGGCTTACGTAACGAACTCGACGCACGCCTTCAACCGAACCAACTGCACGCAGAAGCTCTGCAAACTGTGGTCGCACGCGAATATCTAGGTCGCCACCGCGCTTCTTCGCTAACGACAGGTCACGGCCATAGCTGTTCACGTTTTGTCCCAACAAAGAGATTTCGGTAACGCCTTGTGCTGCCAAACCTTGCACTTCAGCAACAATGTCGTCGAATGGGCGCGAAATCTCTTCGCCGCGCACGCTTGGCACGATGCAATAGGTGCAGCTGTTGTCGCAACCAATTTGAATGGTGACCCACGCGTTGTACGAACGCTCGCGCTTCACAGGCAGCGCACTTGGGAACAAAGCATGGTCATCAATAACGGCTTCGTCAAATATTTCAGTAATGCCGCCACGAACCGAAGCAATGTCGAGCAACTCGATCGCGCGGTGCACGTTGTGCGTGCCCATCACTACGTCTACATACGGGGCCTTTTCGCGCACCACTTCTTTTTCTTTTTGTGCCAGGCAACCCGCCACAACAATTTGGCGTTCACGGCCAAGCGATTTGCCGGCTTCTTTCCACGGCTTCAACCAGCCAAGTGTGCCGTACAACTTCTCGTCTGCGTTTTCACGAATACAACAGGTGTTCAACACCACGACATCGGCGTCGTCTTCGTGTTCGGCCATTTCCATGCCGTCTTGCTCGAGCAATCCAGAAATTCGCTCGGAGTCGTGCGCATTCATTTGGCACCCAAAGGTGCGCACAACATATTTACGATTCACAGTGGGTCAAGTTTACCGCCGTAAAAAATGGCAGCCCCGCCGGCCAGCGCGGAGGCACTGACCAGCGGGAAACTGTGGCGGACTAGCCGCGCGAATTAGTCGAGATCGATTGGCTCGTCGTCTTCTTCGGTGAATGCTGGGGCTTCATTTGCCTGACCAACACCCGACACTTCACGAACCTTTTCGGCCATTTGCACCATGATCTCTGGGTTTTCAATGAGATACGTCTTTGCGTTCTCACGACCCTGACCAAGCTGTTCGCCTTCGTAGGTAAACCATGCACCCGACTTCTTGGCGATGTTCAATTCCACTGCCATGTCGAGCACTGCGCCTTCGCGGCTAATGCCCTTGCCGTACATGATGTCGAATTCTGCTTGACGGAACGGTGGAGCAACCTTGTTCTTCACCACCTTCACGCGTGTGCGTGAACCAACAACCTCTGGGCCGTCTTTGATGGACTCAATACGACGAATGTCGAGACGAACTGATGAGTAGAACTTGAGTGCACGACCACCGGTTGTGGTTTCTGGCGAACCAAACATGACACCAATTTTTTCGCGCAATTGGTTAATGAAAATAAGGATGGTGTCGCTCTTGTTGAGGTTGGCGGTGAGCTTGCGCAATGCCTGACTCATGAGTCGTGCTTGCAAGCCCATGTGGCTGTCGCCCATTTCGCCTTCAATTTCGGCGCGTGGCGTAAGTGCTGCCACCGAGTCGATAACGATGACGTCGAGCGAACCGGAACGCACCAACATGTCGGTGATTTCCAGCGCCTGCTCACCCGTGTCTGGCTGGGAGATGAGGAGGTTGTCGCAGTCGACACCAATGGCGCTTGCATACACCGGGTCGAGCGCGTGTTCGGCGTCGACGTAGGCGCAGATGCCGCCGTTGCGTTGGGCTTCGGCCACCACGTGCATTGCAAGCGTTGACTTACCTGATGACTCAGGGCCGAAGATTTCGATGACACGACCGCGTGGCAAACCGCCAACGCCGAGGGCAATGTCGAGAGGGAGTGCGCCAGTTGGAATTGAGCCGATGCGCATTGATTCTTTTTCGCCCATGCGCATGATGGAGCCCTTACCGAACTGCTTGTCGATCTGGCCAAGTGCTGCGTCGAGGGCCTTCAGGCGCTCGCTGCCTTCCTTGGAGTTGTTCTTTACTTCGTGGTGCTTGCTCTCTTTGCTTGCCATAACTGCCTGCTTTCGCTGATTCGTGTAATTTCGCTGTTTTCCTGTGGACTGCGCACCCTAAATGTGGGGTGTTGCAGGGATGACCCTGCTGAATTCCCTTATGTGTGCATCCACTTGGCCAAGCGGACGTAGTGACCCTAACCCCGAACAGGTGTTCGGTCAAGCATTTGGAACCCTTACTGGGCTTGGGATTTGGCTAGGCGAACAGAACGCCCCGAACGGTCAATACACCAATTGCCAGAACCACGATTCCGAGCACCTTCGAAACTGGCGTTGAGCGCCATTTACGGCCACCTCCAGCGAACCACCCGAGCGATGTCAGCACTAAAGCTGGTATTCCGAGCAACACAAACGCTGCTTGCAGCTGTGTTGAAGGGTCTTCACTCAATGCAGAAATGTTCGATGCCCACCATCGCGCAACAAACAACATCACCACCGTGCGCAACAATCCTGATGGCAACCAAGTGTTTAGCAATGCACTCTTTGGAAAGTGCTCTGCACGTGTTGCAATCAATTTTGGAATTGCATACATGCCAGCACCAATCCACAGCGCAATGTTGTTTCCGATGAATGCCTCAGCAACAAACACCATGATTATCGTGCGTACCAAAATTGAAAACACAGTTCGGCCTTGAGTCGATTCAGGCAATGTTGCACCAACCAGATACGTGAGCCGCTGCCCCGTTACTCGTGTCGCGAGAGATTCAAGCCCAAAGCGCAACACAAGAGTTCCGAGAACCAAAAGCTGAATTGTTGTGGTTCGGCCGGCTGCCGACGATGTGAACCCGTACAAACCTGGCAGTGCGTCATACATCGCTCCTGCTGCCCATGCGCCGAACACTGCAATAAGCACCAGGTCGGTTGCACGTTTCCATAAGCGATCACCCAAGTCTGAAGCGGCTCGCCTGAATGGTCGAGTAGTAGACGCAACAAGTGGGATGGCAAAGCACATCACGGTTAGACCAAGCAGACCGCGAATTGAATCGGTTGAGTTCAGTCCTCCAGCGATACCTGTTGTAATCACAATGGTGAGTGCCGCCAGACCTCCTGAAAGTGCGTCTAGCGATCCAAGCACTACTAGAGCAGCAAGCCACACAAAGCTTGGAGATTGCCCTGCAAAGTTTGCACTCTGTGCAGCAAGGAAACCCACCACTATTCCAACGAACGCGAACACTGCACCGCCAACACCTGTAAGCGCACGGAGGTACACGGCGTCGTGCACGATGCGAGCAAGCAATTGCTGAGTTGTTGCTAAGCGCGACGGAATGCGCTGCAAGAATTGGTCTAGCGACTGCAAAACCGGTGGCGAATACACATCGCGTTTATTTCCGTCGTTTCCAACAACGTGATCAACACTTACTTCCGAAACATCGGCTTGATCTCGATCCTCACCGTCGTTGTCTTTTCTTCTGCTTAATGCGAGCAATGCCATTGCCTGGGCAAAAAGAGCAGCCACCGCAAGTCGATTTGCCAATGGGTCGTACGGCGCAGGGCCATTATTTGGCAAAATCTCAACATCTAGCGACAGCGACCGCACTTCGCCGTCTGGACTTAAGCCATTGACTTGTGCAGTGTGATTACCAACTCGTATGTCATCGGTGATTGGGAAATCTGCAGCAAAAGAACCATCTGAACTCACATTCAAATTGCCAAGTTCGCGAGGCGAAGAAAAGAGCCACGTCTTTGCAGTTGTTCCAGGGGCAAAACCTTCACCAGCAATAGAAATCAGGTTGCCGTGTTTAACAACAATTCCACCACGTGAATTGAATTGCACTGGGTCGCCATTTTTGTCTCGTGTTGAAATAACCAATCTAAATCCATCAGTTGATGTCATTCGCAATGACGTCCTATTGATTCTGGTGATTTCGATGTTCTTTGCGGCTGCACCGTCAAGCAAAACGATTCTGCCTGTTCCCGGATTATCAACCACACCGGGAATGATGACCGGTTGTAAATGTGCATCCGACTTCGCAATGGTCAATACGCTTGCGACTACTCCAACGTCTGGAACACGCGCACTAACTAGCTCCGCCTTTGCCGCAGCAACTTGTTGAGCTGTAGCAGCCGGGTTGGATAAAACTGCTGCGAGCTTCGTTTGCGCTGCAGCAATTTTTTCAATCGATGGCGAAACACTTCGTGCGATTGCAATCTTCAATTCCTCTAATTGCGTTACAGCCGCCGCGATTTGTTCTGCGGAAGCGCCGGCAGCACTCAAAGTCGCTACTTTTTCTTCAGCCACATTTACCGTGACGACAAGTGCCGATCTTGGATCGAGGACAGCAACGATTGACTCGCCCATCTTGATTTGTGCTTCGCGTAAATCGTTGTTTGCAATGCTGGTTTGCGCTTGAACATTTTTCAACTGAACTTCTGCTTGTTGCAGTGTTTCAATAACGCGAGACGGAACTGATGTTATTGAGGCTGGAACAACAGTTGATGTAGTGGTGCTGGTTACGGAGCTCGCCACGCTTGTCGAAGCGGAGACAGCAGAAGTTGATGAAACACGTGAAACCACTGTTGTGGAAGTTGCAGGTGCAGTAGTTGTCGTTGAGCCAATAGTCGTCGTTGGACGCATTGTGGTCGTTGTTCGATTCACCAATGTTGTGGTGCTCGAACGTGGCCGACGAGGCGTAGTTGTCGTTGTCGATGTTCCAGTTGTTGGTCTGGCTACAAGGGTTGTGGTAGTGCTCGTAGAGGTTGTTGAAGTTGACGTTCCGCTAGGCGTAGGTGCTGACACATTGTTTCTTACTGAAGTAGCCGCCAAAGTCGCAGCGTCATTACCGGCAGCATCCTGAAGAGCATTCGTGTCATTACTTCCTGTCGGATCCGTATAGGCAACCGATACCGATTGACCCGCACCAACAGCAGACGCCAACGTGAGCACCACTGTCGAACCGGACACCGCAACACTGCTTACCGAACGCGACACACCACCAACAGTCACAGTGAAATCCGAACCCGCAGCAGTTGTTGCCGACAACGCCTCCGAATACGTCAACGTAATCGTGGTACCCGCAGTGTTTGTTGCCGCAGACACAAACGTTGGTACAGACTGATCCACCGTCGAATTATTCGTCACCGAAGTAGCCGCCAGCGTTGCAGCATCATTACCGGCAGCATCCTGAAGTGCATTCGTGTCATTACTTCCTGTCGGATCCGTATACGCAACCGACACCGATTGACCTGCACCAACAGCCGACGCCAACGTGAGCACCACCGTCGAACCGGACACCGCAACACTGCTTACCGAACGCGACACACCACCAACAGTCACAGCAAAATCAGAACCTGCAGCAGTCGTTGCCGACAACGCCTCCGAATACGTCAACGTAATCGTGGTACCCGCAGCATTTGTCGCCGCAGACACAAATGAAGGAACAGTGCTATCAACCGTCGAATTATTCGTCACCGAAGTAGCCGCCAATGTCGCAGCGTCATTACCGGCAGAGTCCTGCACTGCAGAGGAGTCATTACCTCCCGTCGGATCGGTATATGCGACTGTTACCTCCTGACCAGAAGCAATCGAGCACGACGCCAGCGTCAACTCCACCGTCGAACCCGAACGAATAGCACTATTTATCGAACACGACACACCACCAACCCTCACCGCGAATGCCCCCGTCGGAGCCATCGTTCCCCCCAAGGTCTCCGAATACGTCAACGTCACCGTCGTACCCGCACTGTTAACCGCAGCTGAAACAAACATTGGCGCAGTCTGATCCACAGTCGAATTATTCGTAACCGAAGTAGCTGAAAGAGAGGCCGCTTTATTGCCCGCTGAATCTTTCACCACATTTGATCCGGCGGGCTGCGAATATGCCACAGAAACAGATTGACCTGCACCAACAGCAGAAGAAAGTGTCAATACGGCTGTCGAACCCGACACGGCAACACTGCTCACCGAACGCGAAACACCACCAACTAACACAGTGAAGTCTGAAGCACCAGCAGTCGTAGCCGACAACGCCTCCGAATACGTCAACGTAATTGTTGTACCCGCAGTGTTTGTTGCCGCAGACACAAACGAAGGAACAGTGGTATCAACCGTCGAATTATTCGTCACACTCGTCGACGACAACGAAGACGCCTTATTTCCAGCAGAATCCTTCACCGCATTCGAACCCGCTGGCTGCGTATAAGCAACTGACACCGACTGGCCCGACTCCACAGCCGGAGAAGCCAACGTCAGCACCACTGTCGAACCTGACACCGCAACACTGCTCACTAAACGCGACACACCACCGACAGTCACAGCAAAATCCGAAGCACCAGCAGTCGTAGCCGACAACGCCTCCGAATACGTCAACGTAACTGTTGTGCCAGCCGTGTTGATTGCAGCAGAAGAAAAACTTGGCGCAGATGTATCTGATCCAAAGCTTGCACTCCCTACAACAACGTCAACGGGTGATGCCCCAACTGTTGTCGTACCATCACCGAGTTGACTCCAACCGTTATACCCCCAGCATTTAATGCCCCCAGAAGACATGACCGCACACGTGTGGTAGTAGCCCGCAGAGATCTTTATCACGCCGGTGAGTTGTGCCGAGTTGCTAGAGCTTGTGCGCACATTCACCGCCGAAGTACTTCGCGAACCAGGAGCACCAGTATTGATTCCTAATTGGTTGTAGTTGTCCATACCCCAGCACACAACTCCACCATTTGTCTTTAGAGCACATGTGTGTTGATTGCCGGCGGTAACTGCTGTTACTCCGCTCGTCAAACCGGTTGGAGAAACTGGGTATGACTGCGCCGTAGTAGAACCAATGCCAAGTTGACCTTCACTATTGTGACCCCAACATTTCACTCCTCCATCTGAAATGAGCGCACAAGTATGTCGTCCACCAGAGGTAACAGACACCGCGCCACTCATCGGTGTGGTTGATCCCGACGCGGCAAGAACATCTACTGGGGCATTTCGGTTGGTAGTAGTTCCGTCAGCTAATTGGCGATAATCGTTCAACCCCCAACACTTCACACCACCAGAAAACATCAACGCGCACGTTGTTTGGGTAGTGCTACCACTTAAAGCTGTAACTCCGCGCAGCGGTGAAGTGTCTGTTGAGGAAGTGACCACATCAACCGGAGTTGTTGAATGCGTATTCGTACCATTTCCAAGTTGACCGAACAAGTTGGAACCCCAACATTTGACTCCGCCGTTTGCCATCAGTGCACATGCCCCATAGAAACTTGATGCAATTGCAACGGCACCTGTTAATGGTGTGCTGTCAGAAGCTGAAGTTACAACGTCAACGGCGGACAGGCGATCGGTGGTAGTCCCATCCCCGATCTGCCTGTCTGCATTTCTTCCCCAACACTTCACACCACCAGCAGTTGTAAGGGCGCACGCGAATTGATTTCCTACCGAAACTTCAACCACATTCAACAATGGCTGGCCTGGTGCAGTAACCACATCAACCAATGTTCTGCTACCTAACGCAGTTGTTCCATCTCCTAATGGCCGATCTGTTAGGCCAACGCTTCCCCAACACTTCACACCACCAAGGCTTGTGACCGCACAAGTTTGTGATTCATGCAAAGACAAATTGCTCGTGATTACGTGATTGCTCACTGATGTTGTCGCGATAGACGACGCATCATTTCCTGAAGAGTCCTGAATGGCATTTGCGTCATTTCCTGCAGTGGGATCTGTGTACGAAATCGTGACAGTTTGCCCTGCGGTAATTGCCGGAGAAGTGGTAAGCACCACTGTTGAATCAGCGATGGTTAGCGCTGTTGGCGTTCGCGAACTCCCATTTACCTCCAGAGAAAAAGACCCCGCCGACGGTGCTGTTGCTGATAGAACTTCGGAAAAACCGACAATGACCTGCGTGCCCGCTGAGTTCACTGCTGCGGCAGAAAACGTAGGTGCGGTGGTATCTGCACCAAAACTAAAACCAGAGACTGACACATCTGCAGGTGTTGTCTCTTGAGGAGTCATTGATCCCCGACCTAGCTGACTCGAACCATTCGAGCCCCAACACTTCACACCACCTAAAGACATCAACGCACACACGTGACTGTCGCCCATTGCGATGGCCGAAACTCCACTTAGTGGAGTGCTGTCGCTTGAAGAAGTGTGAACATTTACTGGAGTTGCTGAATCGACCGTTGATTTGTTTCCAAGCTTTCCTCCATTGCCGCCCCAGCACTGCACACCACCACTTTTCAGAACACAGTTTGTGGATCTTCCAGCTGCCACCTGAGAAACACCCGACAAGTTGGGTATTTCAACTGGCGAGTTGTAGTACGCAGTTGCATTGTTGGCGATTTGTTTGTATTCATTTATTCCCCAACACTTAACTGTTCCCGCCGTCATCAGTGCACATGCATGCCATGTTCCCGTTGCAATTTCGTCAACACCACTCGTCAATCCAACAACATCAACCGGAGTCTTCTGGTCAACAAAAGTTCCATTTCCGATTTGGCCATATGTTGCATGACCCCAGCACTTCACACCACCCGCAGATGTGAGCGCACAGGAATACGCATTACCTAGTGAGATGGCCGTCACTCCACTTGATAATCCAGAGACGTTGACAGGCAATCGTGAGTTCGTCGTTGTGTTGTCCCCTAACTGGCCGTTTGAATTGCTTCCCCAACACTTCACACCACCGCTAGTTGTCAGTGCACAAGAATGCGAACCGCCAGATGAGACGGCTGACACGCCACTGGTCAATCCAGAAACGTCAACCGGCGTACTTCGATTCGTTAAAGAATTATCTCCGAGTTGACCGCTTGAATTGCTTCCCCAACACTTCACACCACCGCGAGTCGTCAGAGCACATGAATGGCTATTTCCAGAAGCAACCGAGGACACACCGCTTGTCAGTCCAGTGACATCCACAGGAGTCGACGGGTAACTTCCCGCACCCGCATTACCAACTTCGCTGGACGTATTCAGACCCCAACACTTCACACCACCGCTGGTCGTGACAGCGCACGAGAATCCATCGCCCAGGCTCAGATACTGAGCAGCTGAGGACCCATAGGCGTTCGCTTCCTTGTTGTTCAGTTGTTCGGTTGCGTTTCGAATGGGATAAAACGTTGCGAACGTGCCAACCAAAAGACAAAACACAATTGCTTGCGATAGATGTCTGCGGCTAAACATTCAAAGATTTTCTCGCTCAGCAGTAAGTGAACAAAACTCATTTAAGTTTCTTCACCCGCATAAAATCGCTACGTGGTAAGGCCCGCAAAAAAATTCAATGGCGACCCCGCCACGCGCGAATTGATCCTGAAGTCCGCTAGATCCGAGATTGATCAATATGGAATTATCGGTTTGCGGCTTTCTTCGGTAGCCGAAAAAGCACAGGTATCCGTTCCACTCCTTTATAAATATTTTGAAGACCGCGACGGTTTGCTTGCCGTAGTACTCGGAGATTGGTACGAGGAATTTGTTTTCCGTTATCGAGCAATGATTGACGGGTGGATTGATTCTGCAAGCAGAATCACGCTTGAGGAATTTGCTCAACTTTCACCTAAACCGCAAGCAGGAGCAATGCAAAAGGACCGAGAATTTCGACTGCAAGTGCTTGCCACCGCACTTGAAAACCCTCAGCTACATCGCCGCATTAAAGCACTAACGATCGACGCTCACGCTTGGAGCACTACAGCAATCGATCGAGTGATTCCAAAACTTCCCGAATCTGACCGTCATTTTGATCGCCGCTTTTTTAGTCTGCTGCTTTTCAACACGATGTATGTGTTTTATGACTTGTTAGACACCGAACGAATAGACGACGAGCAATACATTTCTTTCTTAGTTCATCTTGTTCGCGCGAGTTCGCACGAAAATTTCAACGCCAGAAATAACTAGGAGCGGGCGTGCGCGGCCGCATCGGCCACTTCTGCTTCATCGAGCGGACGCAAGCGTAAGTCGATAGCCAGCCACACGGTGTAGCTGGTGGGGAAACCACCAATGCCAACGATGAGTGCAACTGAACCAACAATGGCAATGAGGGGCCATGTTGGTACTTCCGGATACGTAGCAATAACACCGATCGCCATAACAAATAACAACGAACCACCAGTCATGATGATGTTCATTGCTGCAGCACCAAGTTGGAAACCTTCAAGATTGCGTTCCCACTTGAATCCACATGTTTTGCAACGATCAGATTTCTTGATCCAACCTGTGTAGAACGCGCCTTTTCCACCACAACGAGCGCAACGGCGAAATAATCCGCGCACCAACATGGTGAGCAAGTTCGCTTTGTCGAGTTGTGCGGTCACGCGGTGAGTTCTTGCACAAACGTTTCAAACACATCGGCATAATGCAATGCATCTGCATCGGTATGCATCACCGAAATGAGCCACTGTTCATCAAGACCTGGCGGCAGCAATACACCGCGGTTAATTCCGTGAATCCATTGCGCAAATGCAAGGTCAAAATCGCTTGCTTTGTAATCGCGATAGTTGCGAATCTGCTTTTCTGCCCACGTAACACAACCCTTTGCACCAAACTGCACCGTGTGTGCAGGCAGTGATGCATCGTGAATAATTTCGCTAACAGCGTTTACTAACAATCCGTTGCGCGCAATCACTTCATTCGTTACTTCAGGCGTGCACACTTGCGACAACACTGCTTTTGCAGCAGCCATGCACAACGGGTTGCCGTTGTAGGTACCAAGGTGAATCACTTTGCCCTCGGTAATGAGGTCCATGTATTCCTGCTTGCCACCAAATGCTCCAATTGGCAATCCGCCACCAATGGATTTCGCTAGTGCAACAAGGTCTGGTGTTACACCAACAACTCCAGTTGCTCCACCCCATCCTGCAGTAATCCCAGTTTTTACTTCGTCAAAAATAAGCAACGTTCCGTAGTGCTCGGTAATTTCGCGCACTTCCTGCAAGTAACCGTCGTCTGGCAAACAGATACCGATGTTTTCCATTACGGGTTCAACAATGAAACACGCAACCTCACCGCTCTTCAACACTCGCTCAAGTGCTTCAGGGTTGTTATACGGAATAACGATGGTGTCGCTTAACACCTTTTTCGAAATACCTGCAGATGCAGGAATAGAAATTGGTGCATCAGCTGGACCAGCAAGATCGAGTGATGGCTTCATACTGATCATCACTTCGTCGTGATGACCGTGATATCCGCCTTCAACTTTTACGATCTTGTCGCGACCGGTTGCAGCACGTGCAACGCGAATTGCATCCATGGTTGCTTCGGTGCCCGAGTTAGTGAAACGCCACATTGGCAGGCCATAACGAGCAGCCAACATTTCGGCTACATCGGCATTCGATTCACATGGTGTTACGAACAACGTTCCTTCACCCAGCTGTGTGTCGATTGCTGCGCGTACGTGAGGGTTTTGATGACCTGAGAACAAGGCGCCAAAGCCCATGTCGTAGTCGGTGTATACGTTGCCGTCTACGTCGGTCATGTTCGGGCCGTGGGCCGAACGAACAACTAACGGGTACGGGTCGTACGCCTGGAAACTGGAAGGCACCCCGAGCGGGAGCACTTTGCGGGCGCGAGCATTCGCTCGTTGGGAAGCGGCCGTTCGCTCTGCGTAGGTGGCCAGTTCTCGTTTTGTAATTTCCTTGGCTTTTT
>JACCDY010158036.1_pt1 | contig 12680 bp, 10 predicted proteins | sample 7446391 | NCBI WGS metagenome assembly JACCDY01 (sample SAMN15323451, study PRJNA562643) | freshwater metagenome | isolation source: river surface water | place: USA:Blue River Watershed | collected 2017-08-18 | reverse complement strand
GCGCCGAGCAACATGCAGAGATCAATTTCAGAAGCTGTCGCAACTACGCCCTCATCAAGCATCATTCGAGCTTCTTCTGCAAGCGCCTTTAGTGCACGCGCTCTAACCTCTTCCGCCGATGAAGGTTTAGTTCCTTTTTCGACAAGAGCAAGAGCTTCGTTATTTGGCAACAATTTTCCTGATTCATCTTTTACATAAAAAGACTTCACATTATTTTCTACCAAACGTTGCACCGTTGGCGAGATTCGATATCGCGGACCTAGATTTGCATTTAGAGTTTTTGAGACATGTAATGCCACTCCTGGACCTACTAGTCCAAATAGTTCTAGTGGAGACATTGGGAAACCAAGGGGCCTCAGAGCGCTATCGGCAACGTCATAAGGCGTTCCTTCATCGATAGCATCCGTGACTTCGCCCATAAATCTTGTTAAGAGTCGATTTACAACAAAGCCCGGAGCATCTTTACAGATAATCATTGTCTTCTTTAACTCTTTACCGACATTTATCGCCGTTGCAGTGGTTGCATCATCCGTCTTGCTGGTGCGAGCAACTTCTAGCAAAGGCATAATCGCAACTGGATTAAAGAAGTGGAAGCCAACAACGCGTTCTGGATGTTGTAGGCCTTCTCCCATTTTTTCAACGGAGAGGGATGAGGTGTTTGTTGCAAGTACACACTCAGGGGAGATGATTGCTTCCAAATCTTTAAAAAGCTTCTGCTTAATGGAGAGCTCTTCAAAAACAGCTTCAACTACAAAATCGGCAGTTGCAAATACTTTCTGATCTACCGACCCAGAAACTAGACCCTTAAGTCTTCTGGCTCCTTCTTCATTTAGTCGCTTTTTCTCCACCAATTTATCGATTTCACCATGAATCCAAGCGATTCCTTTATCGACTCGAGCCTGATCAAGATCAGTGAGGACTACGGGAACTTTGAGGTTACGAATAAAAAGAAGCGCTAACTGAGATGCCATTAAGCCGGCTCCCACAATGCCTACTTTGGAAACTTTTCTAGCAAGCGAAGACTTTGGAGCGCCTTCGACTTTCTTGCGCTTCTTTTGAATTAGATTAAATGCATAAAGAGATGCGCGGAGTGGATTACTCATAACCAATTGGGCAAGAACTTCATCCTCGGCATCAAAGCCTTGATCTAAAGTGTTCTGTTGAGCAGCTGCGATTAACTCAAGAGCTCGACGTGGCGATTCAATATCAGCGCCTCCGTACTTCTTGGCGACAGCAGCTTTACCAGTAGCAATTGCGCGCTCCCATGAAGCGTTATCTTTGCTGTGGTCAACTCTTTCAATTTTATTTTTTCCACTAAGTATGTTTGCTGCAAAACGAACCGAGTTCTCTAAAAAGTCTGCCGGAGCAAACACAGCATCGACTACTCCAAGGGCTAGCGCATCTTTAGATTTCATCATCGTATTGTTATTAAGAGCATTTTGAATTATTACTTGTACTGCTTTTTCAGGCCCAATAAGTTTTGGCAAAATTGTTGCTCCGCCCCAGCCTGGTACTAAACCAAGGAAGCATTCAGGGAGAGCTGTAAATGCGGTTGTGGCAAGAGTTCGATAATTACAGTGCAGACCAATTTCAAGGCCACCACCAAGTGCTAGTCCATTGATAAATGCAAATGTTGGTTTCTTGCCACGGCCAAATCTCTTAAATAAATCGTGGCCAAATTTTCCGATAGCTAATGCCTGTTTGATATCTGTAACAAAAGGTAAGCCAGACAGATCAGCGCCAGCTGCAAAGATAAATGGCTTTCCAGTAATTGCAATTGCTGCTGCATCGCTTGATTCTGCAGTTGTTAAAGCTGCATCAATTTCTGCAAGCGATTTAGGACCCAATGTATTTGGTCTGGTGTGATCCATACCGTTATCGAGAGTTATTAGTGCAAGCTTTCCTGAGTAGCCAAAGGGAGAGAGGTCTACTTCACGCAAGAGAGCCTTTGTTACAACTTCCTCTGGAGCGTTGGCCGGTGTAGTAACTTCACTCATTAATTCGCCTTTCCAGCTTTGTAATTCGGGTTCTCCCAGATAACGGTTCCACCCATACCAAGACCTATGCACATAGTTGTGATTCCATAACGAACATCAGGTCTTTCCTTAAAGCCCTCTGCAAGATTGAGCATTAATCGAATTCCGGATGAAGCCAGCGGATGTCCAACCGCAATGGCGCCACCGTAAATGTTTACGCGAGGATCGTCATCTGCAATTCCAAAGTAATCTAGGAAAGATAAGACTTGAATAGAGAATGCCTCATTAATTTCAAATAGTCCGATATCTTCAATGGAAAGGCCAGCAAGCTTTAGCGCTTTTAGAGTAGAAGGAACAGGTCCGTAACCCATAATTTCTGGTTCGACGCCGGCAAATGCAAATGTAACCAACTTTGCCTTTACTGGAAGGCCAAGTTCTTTCGCTTTTTCTTCGCTTGCAAGTAGTGCAGCAGTTGCACCATCATTTAGACCGGCAGCATTGCCTGCAGTTACTCGACCATTAGGTCTAAATGGAGTCTTAAGAGCAGCCAAGGCTTCAAGTGTGGTTCCAGGTCTTGGCGGTTCGTCAATAGTTGCCACGCCCCAACCTTGTTCAGCGCTTCTTACTGCAACGGGAATTAAATTTGGTTGAATTTTGCCCGCTTTATATGCAGCTTCAGTTTTCAATTGAGAATTTAACGCATACTGATCAGCACGTTCTTTAGTTAAATGTGGGAACTTGTCATGTAAACGCTCTGCAGTATTTCCCATTGAAAGCGCATCAGTGTCAACGATTTTCTCTGCCAAGTAACGAGGATTTGGATCCATTCCTTCGCCCATTGGGTGATTTCCCATGTGCTCGACTCCGCCAGCAATAGCTAAGTTGTAAGCACCCATATTTATCGAACCGGCAAGAGTTGTTACTGAAGTCATGGCGCCAGCGCACCAACGATCAATCGAATAGCCCGGAACGGTATTTGGAATTCCGGAAAGAATTGTTGCCGATCTGCCGATATTCATTCCTTGATCACCAAATTGAGTTGCGGCGGCGATAGCAACATCATCAATATCTGCGGGATTAACTTTGGGATTTCGCTCGAGTAATCCTCTGATGCATCGAACAACTATGTCATCGGCACGCGTTCCGGCATACAAACTTCCAGCTTTTCCAAATGGAGTGCGGACCGCATCGACAAGAACAACATTGGTGGTGGTTTTGGCAGTATTCATGCCGCTTACCCTACTCGCCAGTAGCAAGAAGGGAAATCAGAACTTATTTAACGGCTACCGCAACTTTTGCCGGGACCTTGCGCAGATACAGCCCAAGCACGGCTACGAGATATCCGCCCCAGATGAAGAGTTGCAGCCAGGACATCGTTGTATCAAAGCCAATTGTTCCGGCAAGGAGTGAGCCGATCACCGAATCAGCAGAGATCCAGCTCGTGACATCCCATGCATAAGAGCTCTCTCCAGGAAGCCAACCAAGTTCTTGAAATTCATGAACTCCGTAAGAGAGAACGCCTGCTGCAACCACAATTAAGGCAGCTCCGGTGAGCGTGAAGAATTTGGAGAGATTTAAATTAATTGCTCGACGGTAAATTAGATATCCAAGGGCTACTGCCAAGGCCAGGCCAATAATTAATCCAACTGTCGCTGGAGTTTTTGATCCAACGGTTCGGAAATTTGAATAAACGAAGAGCGCTGTTTCAAGACCTTCTCGGGCAACGGCAAAAAATGCCGCTGCAGTAAGCGCAAGCGAGCCGACAACCGCGGCTTCTTCGACCTTTCCGTGCAACTCTTCACGGAGAGCACGAGCGGTGCGTTTCATCCAGAAAACCATCCAGGTAACCAGAGCAACAGCAACTATTGAAGTTGTACCAGCGAAAAACTCTTCACCGCGTTCAGAAAGCTCAGAGGAAGTAAAAGCTAAGAAGAAAACGAGACCAACGCTGAGCGCCAAGGCAGCGCTTACGCCGCTCCAGATTGGGGTTAGCAGGTGTCGACGATTCGTCTTGACTACGTATGCGACCAAGATGCCAATGATTAGAGCAGCCTCAAGGCCCTCTCGGAGTGCGATTAAAAAGCTACTGAGCATGAGCTTGAGCCTAAGGGGTACTGAGTATTTACGCAACCCTAATGTTGCGTAATTCCCTCGTTATCCGGCTCACTTTTTGGTGGCTCCGACTCGCAGCGAGCCTTGGCAATAGCCAGCGCAACCAATTCGATCTGCCATTTGCGCGCACCCAGTTTTGATAACACAGTTGAAACATCTTCTTTGATTTTCAGTAGGTCTCGTTCTGCCAGAACTTGCTCATTTCCGTCGTTAAAGATGACCCGCTTTACAAATTCTGGAGAGATCAAATTCTCTGATGGAAGATTATGTTCAGTCGCAATCTGCGAAAGTGCTATTCGAGCATGTGCAAGTTGTGCATGAGATACGGGAAATTTTTCGCGCCAAACGCGAGGCGCAGGAAGCGAGTCCCCGCGGGATCGCATCTCCGGCCAACTTTGCGAATCTTGGGAATAAGTATTTTGCAGAATCTGCCACCAAGTATCTAGATAGCTATGCTGCAAATCATTTCGGATTCGCTCCTTCATTATCGGCAGGGCTTTAAAGGTTGCTACATCATTTGGTTTGGATTTGGCGATCTCTACTATTACTGCATCATTAAGGAGTCGGCCCGGAGCCAGATCAATTTGCGCAGCTATTTGATCTCTAGCGGTCCAAAGTTCTCGAATTATGGCAAGTTCGAATCTTGATTTAATTTGATGCATACCAGAGGTTCTTCGCCATGGATCTTGTCTTGGTTTTGCAGGCGGAGTATTTAGGACGGAATCAAATTCAGCTCTCGCCCAATCCAATTTATCACTTTCAATTAACAACTCTTCCACTTTGTCTCGAAGATCGATAAGGACTGCAACATCAAGTGCTGCGTAATCAAGCCATTCTGCTTTAAGAGGGCGAGTCGACCAATCGACAGCGCTATGTTCTTTTGCAAGGGAGATTTCCAATAAATTTTCACAGAGCGGTCCGAGTCCAACTCTTTCGCAACCTGCAATTCGCGCGCCTAATTCAGTATCAAACAATTTCTTCGGCAGTATCCCGAATTCTCGAAGACAAGGCAGATCCTGGCTTGCTGCATGAATAACGCACTCTTCAGATTCCAACAATTGATTTAAGGTATTAATCGATTTGGAATCTCGTAAATTCACTGGGTCGATTAAATGTAGGCCGCCATTTCTGCGGAATATTTGAATTAGATAGGCTCGATTGCTGTAGCGAAAACCACTTGCTCGTTCTGCATCAATAGCGATTGGTCCGAGACCTGAAGAAATCTCTGATATTGACTTTCCGAAATTATCTTCAGTTTCAACTACAGCAGGAGTGCCTCCAATTGGTGCGGTCAAAAATTCCATTTACGTTGTTTATCTTCGAGGTGTTATCGCGGTTACGCCATTTGATATGGGCGTCAATCCTGCTGAAACCTCAAGTAGGTTAAACCAGGCTGTGAGATGACGAATCAATGTTTCTGCATTCTTCGGAGTCCATGAAGCTCGAATCTCAACTTCTGCAGAGTTTTCATTCCTAGCTAGTTCACCATATGAGGCGCTAGATACTTTTGTAACAGTACCGCTGATTGCTTCGCTTTCGGCTTGAGAATTTTCTAGTGATTCAAGAAACCATGACCAGGCGACATCCGTTAAAAGTGGATCAGATTGCATTTCGCTTTCGACTGCGGAACGTACAAAAGTCACCGCTCTAAATTTTCCATTCCAAGCGTCTTGCCCGTCTGGATCATGTAGAAGAACAAATCTTCCAGTAGCTAGATCTGATTCACCTATGACAACATCGGCAGAAAGCGCAAATGCAAATGGTGCCAATTTTTGAGGCGCTGGAACTTCTTCAATAAGGATTTCGCTGCGCACCTTGAAATTACGTGCCTCTTCGCAGAAGCGATTGAAGAATTCAGTCTCCTTATTCACTATCAAAGGGTAGAAGATATGTTTAGCGCGAGCCGGAAGGCACGAGTTAAGCAACTCAGGTAAATTCGCGCGGTGGGTTCAATACTGGCGTTATTTTCAAGTTTACTCTGGGGAACTGCTGATTATTTGGCAGGAAATCTCTCGAAAAGATATCGAGCAATTGCTGTTACTGGAGTTTCGCAATTCTTTGGACTGATTTTTGGCATAACAGCATTAGTCATCGGCACCTTTTTCGGTCACGAATTGATCTCGCCAAATTTAGATTTTGATGGATATTTCATTCCAGGTCTTTTGGCAGGCGTAAGTGGATTCATTGGCTTATTGGCTTTTTATACAGGACTTGCTACCGGTCGGATGGGAGTTGTCAGTCCAATTAGTTCTTTATCGGTGCTAATTCCATTAAGCGTTGCATACCTTGATGGTGAGCGACCTACTTTTGCGCAAGTTATTGGAATAAGCATTGCGCTTCTCGGAGCATTTCTTGCAAGTGGTCCAGAAATCAAAGGTGGACTTCCGATCAAGCCGATTATCTTCGCCGTAATTGCTGCATTCGGATTTGGTGGCGCTTTGACCTTCATAGCAATTGGAGCGCGCGTAGATTCATTGCACACGATGACTTCAATGAGAATTGCTTCTGTTGTGATAGTTCTATTTATTGCAATTAGATTTAGAAGTTTAGGTGGTTTTACTAGATCAACTTTGCCAATCTTAATATTCATAGGTATTGCAGATTTTCTTGCGAATTTGCTTTTAGGCATAGCTACAACTAAGGGTCTAGTTTCAATTGCTTTAGTTCTTGGCTCTCTCTTTCCAATAGTTACGGCATTGCTGGCATTTAGATTCCTACATGAGCGATTGCATCGAGTACAGTATCTAGGGATAGGGTTCGCCATACTTGGCGTAATTCAAATTTCAATCGCTTAACAAATTCCAGATTTCGAAAGTTCCCTCAGAATTAAATAATCTTTCTTGCAAGTTCATTCCAGAAGTAATTTCTTGATATTTAATAAATCGATCGTCACCTGCAATCTTGCTAATCGTCAGGTACATTTTGTTAATTTTGCGAGCTTTCAATAAAGGAACTAGAAAATCGCGACCACCTTCAATCAGAATCGGAGACGGGTATTTAGCTAGTGCATATTCAGCAAGCTCGACTGGAGATAATGGAAGAATCTCGCCAAATAATGGTCTTGGTAGCGAGTCCGCCTGCGAAGAGGCGACGAGTACAGGTTTCTCTAGTCTTTGATATGGCTCACTTCGGTAAGTATTTCCGCCTACCAGAATGGCTCCTGCCTGACCCCTAATGATCTGCATTCGTTCTTTATCGGCAGGGAAACTAAGTCCAAAGGATGAACCTGCCAAGGTGGTTGCTTCGTTACTGCCGATAATCAGATTCGAAATCAACATTGTGGGTTCATTATTTCAATTTATGGGAATGTCAGTGGGGACGCCTATTTTCATCTCATGATTATTGATTGTGATAGTTGCATAGTTCGTGACATCGCCTGCCGGGATTGTGTTGTTTCCGTGCTTATTGGTCCTCCCGAACCTGCCAGCGCCCTAGATCCAGAATCTGCACGAGTTATCGACCTGCTGGCCTCCAGAGGAATGGTTCCCCCGCTCAGATTCGAAGTTTTAGATAATTCTCAGCAGACAGAAGCAAGTTCAGGTTGAGTCTTTGGAGCCTTCGCAGTTAGCCTAAAGCGATGTTCGCAAGGCTTCGGCAGGGGATGAAGGCACTTCATCTAGCCCTTTTATTTTCACTCCTTTCGCCATTGGTCCCCGGAAATGCCGCCCCTAATGCCGACCTATTAAGGGTCCGGGCCGAGGTGGAACGCCTGCAGGAAGATGCGGCAGAGGCCGGAGAAAACGCGCAAGCTGCCAAGATTCAATTAGCCAGATTGCAGAAGCAGTTAAGTTCGGTACAACAAGAAGCAGCTAGTCAGAAAGAAACTGTAGATTCAATTCGCAATTCGCTTGCGGCAATTGCAATAGCAAGATACAAATCCACTGGTCTCGGAGAAAGTATCGAACTACTCTTCTCATCAGATCCGACTCTCTATCTCTCAGCTGCCGGCTCTCTGGAAAGCGTTACTAGAAAACAATCTGCTCAATTAAGAAAATATGCGACAGCAAAACAACGATTAGATGCAACCTCACTTACAGTTAGCGACAAAGTTAGATTAGTTCAAGCAGCCGAAGCTAGATATCGAGCACAAGCCTCTCAAGTTAAGAAAAAGCTAGAGGAAGCAGAAAAGCTATTATCAAAACTTGAGAAAGCTGATCGAGAAAGACTTCTTAAATTACAGGCAATGGATGAAGAGGCGCGTCAAAAATATTCAAAAGAACAAGCAAAACTTGCTAACACCGTTTCTGGTCGAGCAGGTACCGCGCTTCGATATGCGGTAAAACAAATTGGCGATAACTATGTATGGGGCGCCGCTGGCCCAATCCGTTGGGATTGTTCTGGTTTAACAATGCGCGCCTTTCAACAAGCTGGTGTCAGATTGCCGCATTCTTCCCGCGCTCAATACACTTACGGCCGTTCAATTAATCGAGGAAGTCTTCTTCCAGGAGATTTGGTTTTCTTTGGATCTCCGATTTCACATGTTGGAATTTATATAGGCAAGAATAAAATGGTTCATGCGCCAAGACCTGGTGCAAAGGTTCAGATTGCAGAATTTGGTAATTATTTTGGGCGAAAAAAATATGTTGGCGCTCGTAGACTCTAACGATAATTAATTGCGGATAAAGTGCAAAAACTCCTTCTTGTAACCAACGATTTTGGGCCCCGCGCCGGAGGAATCGAAACCTTTATCATCGGTTTGCTAGAGCGAATTGAAGATAAAGAAATTTGGGTTTATACCTCGCACCAGCCAAATTCTGCAGATTATGACCAGAGGTGGTTAACCAAATATAAAATTAGAGTTATTCGAGATCGAAGTAAGGTTTTGCTTCCGACACCTCGAGTCGTAAGAAGTTTACGAAAGTTGATCAAGAGCCAAAGAATCGAAGTGATTTGGTTTGGAGCTGCTGCGCCGCTTGGAATAAGTGCACCCTGGCTCCGCTTGCCATCTGTAAAACGAGTTATAGCTCTAACCCATGGTCATGAAGTCTGGTGGGCCAAAATTCCGCCATTTTCATGGTTGCTTCGTTATGCCAGTTCTGGCATTGACTTTGTTGGCGTATTGGGAGATTACACCGAACGAGCAATATCAAAAGCGGTCAATCGAGAAAAGTTAATTCGAATTGCACCTGGCATCGATGTTCAACATTTCTCTAAAACTGAATCTTCTCTACGAAAAGATCTGCAATTGGGAAACAGACCAGTAATTATCTGCGTTGGAAGATTGGTCCATAGAAAGGGCCAAGACAAATTAATTGAGGCGCTACCCGAGATAAAGAAATTTATTCCGGATGCAATTTTGCTAATTGTTGGCGAAGGTCCGCATCGTAAAGAATTAGATTTGTTGGTTACAAAGTATAAGCTTGAAGATTCTGTAAAGTTTGTAGGTCGAATTTCCTATGATGATTTGCCCAAATATTTATCTGCATCTGATTTATTTGCGATGCCATCTCGCGATCGACTTTTCGGACTTGAAGTAGAAGGTCTCGGCATTGTTTATTTAGAAGCAAGCGCATGCCATCTTCCAGTTATCGTAGGAAGGTCCGGTGGTGCCACCGATGCATTATTGGAAGGTGTTACAGGAATATCGGTCAATGGTAGAGATACTAAGGAGATTGCGGGCGCAGTCGTGAAACTACTTGGTAATAAGAAATTGGCAGAAGAGATGGGTAAATCTGGTCGGAAGTGGATCGAATCTGAGTGGAGTTGGTCGATCTGGAGTAAACGTTTTTCTAATCTAATTTCGCGCTAACGGGGGAGTAGCCCGATTCTCCGGGCTGCATTTATCGCCTGGACTCGATTCGAAACCTGAAACTTTCGATAGATTGCAGCTAAGTGAGTCTTAACAGTCGCTTCAGAGATAAATAATTGAGTTGCAATCTCTGCAACAGTATTTCCGGTCGGCAATATTTCTAAAATTTCGAGCTCTCTTGCTGTTAAGCCAATTTCTTTATTTTTAAGAATTAATGAATCGGTCAATTTCCTAGCTGAAAAAGTTAGGGGAGCAACTGTGCTCTGCCTAATTGCTCCAATCAACTCTGAAACTGGAGCAGACTTCTCGATAAAGGTGCTAGCTCCTGATTCCATACAGGCGTTTATATGTTCAGGGAAATTCGAAAATGTCAGTGCCACAATTCCCATTTGCTGAGAAATTGCTCTGGCCCATGCAATTACCTCAAGTCCATTTCCGTCAGGCAAGTGAAGGTCAACGACTAAGACATCTGGATTGTGATGAGGAATCTGGACAAAAGCTTCTCGCTTCGATGCAGCCTCACCAACAAGAGCAAAATCTGATTCTCTTGTTAGTGCACGTCGCAAACCTTCTCGAATAAGAACATGATCATCAACAACGAGGATCTTTACGGTCATGGGTATGGAATCTCCATACGATATGTAGATCCAACGTTGCTGGTTTCAAGAATTACCTTTCCACCTATTTCATTAATTGGTTCGGTTATGCTTTTTAAACCAAGGGATCTATTTTGATTAGGAATTTGACCCGTGCCATCGTCGCTAGCTATAACTTCAATTCCAAATTTGTTCGATATGACTTCAATCTTAAAAGTTTTAGCTCTGGAATGCTTCTGACAATTTCTAACAATTTCGAGGAGCGATCTAATAAGTGCATCTTCTATTTTTGAATCTAATTGAATCTCCGGCCAAGAAAGTTCGACCGCAATACCTTGTAACCTCTTTTCTAGTTCTACTTTGAGATCAGCGACAGTTAAGGAACGTAAAGAATAGATTTCGCTTCGCAGAGACTTACTTGTATCTATAACGGAGAGTCTTAGGGTACGAAGAGCAGATCGAGTGCTGGGCGATATCTGTGGATCTGAAACTAATTCATCAATCGCTAAGCCAAGCGCAACCAACTGTTGCGCTGGACCATCGTGGAGCCGGCGCGCTAGTTCGAGACGATCATTCAAAAAGCTCAGCAATCTCAGATGCGAATTCTTTATGCACCACGTGACGTTTGACGGAGAGTTTCGCAGTTAAGTGACCGCCAGCAATTGTGAAATCGACTGGAAGGATTTTAAATTTACGAATTGATTCAGCTCTACTTACAGCCTTATTGGCCTCATCGACCGCAGTTTGAATCACTGAAATTAAATCCGGATCATTTGTTAAATCAGCGATAGTGGCGCCGTCCTTCTTATTTGCCGTAATCCAACCTTTTATAGCTTCTGGATCAATTGTCACTAACGCTGCGATATATGGTTGATTGTCGCCAACCACAATACATTGGCTAATCAATGGGTGAGCACGAAGTCGATCTTCAAGGACTGCAGGCGCGACATTCTTTCCACCAGAGGTGACAATAAGTTCTTTCTTGCGACCAACAATATAAAGATAACCTTGCTCGTCTAGTTTTCCTAAATCACCTGAGCGGAAATATCCATCATCTGTAAATACTTCCTTATTCGCATCATCATTCTGCCAATAGCCCCTCATGACAATCGGGCCTTTGATTAGAACTTCACCATCATCAGCAATTTTGATTGTGGTTCCAGGTATCGGTCGACCAACTGAACCAACTTTATGTGCTGTCGTTAGATTAAGCGTTGCACCTGCTGTTGTTTCGGTTAAGCCATATCCTTCAAGAACTCGGACGCCAGCGCCTCTAAAGAAATGTCCTAAACGTTCGCCAAGTGGCGCGCCACCTGAAATCGCTGCTTCCACTCGTCCTCCAAGGGCATGGCGAATTTTTGAAAAGACTAACTTGTCAAAGATTGCATGCTTAACTTTAAGCCCGACTGGCACTTTTCCTTCATCCAAAGATCTGCTGTATTCAATCGCAATATTTGCCGCCTTACGGAAAATTGCGCCTTTGCCGGCAGCATCTGCTTTCGCCTCTGCGCTGTTATAAACCTTTTCGAAAATTCTCGGAACTGCTAATACGAATGTTGGTCTAAATGAAGCAAGATCAGTTGTTAAACGACCTAAAACATCACCACAGTGAGCAAGATGTAAGCCAGCTCTAATTGAACCTATCTGAACCATACGGCCAAATACGTGGGCTACTGGTAGAAACAAGAGTGTCGATCCGCCAGGCTTCATAAAAAGATCTGCAGCTCCCAAAACGACATTTCCACATTCAGATAGGAAATTGCCATGGGTAAGTTGAACTCCCTTTGGTTTCCCAGTTGTACCTGATGTGTAAATTAAAGTCGCCAGAGTATCTGGAGTTAATGCATTGCGACGACGATCAATTTCTGCATCTGAAATATCACGACCAAGATATGCCAATTGGTCAAGCACATTTTCTGTCATGGTCCAGCAATTCTTTGTATAACTTGGAAGCACTGAAGAAACCAAGTCCTTTAATTGCGGGGTTTCGACAATAATCGCAACAGAATGCGAATCGCTTAGAATCCAATCTACTTGCTCTGCTGACGATGTCTCGTAAATCGGAACCGTGACGCCACCTGCAAACCAAATTGCAAAATCAAGAATGGTCCATTCGTATCTAGTGCGAGCCATAATTGCAACGCGATCACCAATCTCAACTCCAGATGCAATCAATCCTTTTGCCGTTGCTCGAACTTCTGCCTCTAACTCACGAGCCGAGACCGGTTGCCAACCATCGCCAAGTGG
>JACCDY010961525.1_pt1 | contig 12690 bp, 8 predicted proteins | sample 7446391 | NCBI WGS metagenome assembly JACCDY01 (sample SAMN15323451, study PRJNA562643) | freshwater metagenome | isolation source: river surface water | place: USA:Blue River Watershed | collected 2017-08-18 | reverse complement strand
TCACCGAATCCCCCGAGGGGGTGAAGGGCGACTCCGCCAGCAACGTTATGAAGACCGCGACGCTGGAGACCGGCAAGGTCATCCAGGTCCCCCTCTTCATCAAGGAGGGCGAGATCGTCAAGGTCGACACCCGCACCGGCGAGTACATGGGCCGGGCCTGAGCGGCCCGGGGCCAGGGAGAGACCAACACCCCCGCCCAACGTGCCGCGTCCGTCCCCCCGAAAGAAGGGCGGCGGCAAGGCCTCCCCAACCACTTCCTCCTCCCCCCGCCGCCGGCGCGTCCGCGCGGACACAGGCCCGGAGTTGCCGGGCCTTGATGAAGGCTCCCTCTCCCGCCGCATCGCCGAGCTGGAGCGGACGCTCGGCGAACTCCCGCCCGACCCCGAACCCTCTCCCGGGCGGGAGCCTTCCACTGTCCCCAAGTCCCTCGTCAAATTCATCGTGGGGCTTTTCCTCCTGCCCGTCGCCTGGATCCTGAGCGCGGCCTTTGTCCGCTCCCTCTCCCTCAGGATCATCAGCAGCCCCTTCGGCTTCCTGCTGGGGGGAGCCGTTCTTTTCGGAATCCTCTTCGCGGTGCTGCCGCGCAAGGCGCTCATGCTCCCCTACGTGTTCGGACACGAGGTGACCCATGCCATCTGGGTGAAGCTTTTCGGCGGCAAGGTGGACAACCGCTTCCATGTGAGCGAGGAGGGGGGGCATGTCCTCACCGACCGGGTGAACACATGGATCGCCCTCTCCCCCTACTTCTTCCCCTTCTACAGCGTGCTCGCGGCGACTCTTTGGGGTGCGCTCTGGATCGCCGCCCGGATCATCGGAAACGCGGACCTCGTCCGCACGATCGCTTCGCTCGACTGGTGCTTCTTCCTGCTCACGGGAATGACCCTCGCCCATCATCTTCTCTTCACCGTCCTGCTCATCGCCAAGGGCCAGCCCGACCTCCACTACGGGGGATCCTTTTTCTCGGTGGTCCTGATTTACTGCATCAATCTTTCCATCATCACGGCACTTCTCATCGCCACCAGCCGCGCGGTCCCGCCGGCTCTCTACGCGGACCACGTGATGGAAAGCGCCGTCGCCATGATCGAATTCCTCCGGCAGGCAACCGACACCCTCCTCTACTGGATCGGGGAGATCAGGAGAGCCTTCGCTTCCTGAGTCAGACCCCCGGGGTGCCGGGGCAAATTATGCTCCTATTGCCTTTGTCAGCGCGGCGGCGATTTTGTCGGCGGCCTCGTTGATCATCGCCTCGTCGGGCCCCTCGATCAGCAACCGCACCTTCGGCTCCGTGCCTGAATAGCGGAGCAACACGCGTCCCTTCCCGGCCAAGGCGGCCTCGGCTTCAGAGACAAGGGCCGCCACTTCCCGGAGAGACCCGATGGGGGGCTTTTCCTTCACGCGCAGATTGCGCTGCGCCTGGGGATATTTTTTCAGGCAGCGCCTCAGTTCGCTCAGGGGCCTGCCCGTCTCCGTCATGATTCTCAGCACTTGGAGCGCGGCAAGGAGACCGTCCCCCGTCGTGCCGTGATCGCGGAAGATGAGATGGCCGCTTTGCTCGCCTCCGATCGAGAAATTTCCCTCCCGCATCGCCTCTACCACGTAGCGGTCTCCCACGGCCGTGCGCAGCACGGAGCCGCCGGCCGAGGCGATGCACTCGTCGAGGCCGAAGTTGCTCATCACGGTGGCGACCAGCGTCTTTCCGGCGAGGGTGCCCCGGCGGATTGCGTCGAGCGCGGTCATCGCGAGGATCTCGTCCCCGTCGACGATCTCCCCCTGTTCGTCGCAAAGCACCAGCCGATCGGCATCGCCGTCATGGGAGATCCCGATTTTGGAACCCGTCTCGCGGACAAGGTGGGCGATCTCTTCGGGATGCGTGCTGCCGCAGTCCTTGTTGATATTCATCCCGTCGGGCGCGGCATGGAACACGGAGAGCGAGGCCCCCAACCCGGCGAGCACGTCGGGAGTCGTCTCAAAGGAAGCGCCGTTGGCGCAATCCACCGCGATCCCGAGCCCGTGCAGCGACATGCCGGGAACGCTCTCACGGGCCATCGCGCCATAGCGCTTCCCCGCCTCGGGGATCGGGGAAACTGTCCCGACATCCCCGTTCTCCGGCCTCACGCCGTCGATTTCCGGAGTCAGGATCAGCTGCTCCAGTCGCTCTTCCAGCGCGTCGTCGAGTTTGTATCCGTCGCCGCCGAAAAGCTTCAGGCCGTTGTCCCCGGCGGGATTGTGCGACGCGGAAATCACCACGCCCCCGTCGGCGGCAAGCTGCTTGACCAGGCAGGCCACGGCGGGCGTCGGCACCACGCCGGCAAGGAGGGCGTCGGCTCCCACGGAATTCAGCCCAGCCACCAAGGCTGCTTCAAGCATGGGGCCCGACTTCCTCGTATCCCTGCCGATCACAAAGCGGGGCCTGCGGCCGTCCGTACGATCCGTGCCGCCGAGGAGGAAGCCCGCCGCGCGGCCGAGCCGGAACGCCGTCTCGGGCGTCACGGGATGACGGTTGGCCGTTCCACGGATTCCATCCGTGCCGAAAAGGGTGCGTCCGCTCATGACCTTACTACCTCGGTTTCTTGACGCTCTTGGAGACCGGTGCGGGAGCCTCAGCTTTGGCGGCGTGCGCCGGGGTGTGGACGGGGAGCGGTGCCAGGTTTTGACGAATGAGATACCACAGGGCCGCGCCCAGCAGCAGGCAGACCAGTTTCTCCTTCCAATTGTGCAGCAGGATCTTTCGCATGATTTTCCTCGCGGAGCAGAAGCCGGGACAAATGCTTCCTGAACCGCTCGACATTCAAATTGCGCTCGATGGCTCCCGAGTGACAAATCGAAACTTGTCCGCTCTCCTCGGAAACGATCACGGCGATGGTGTCCGATTCCTCCGAAAGCCCCAGTCCGGCGCGGTGGCGCAGGCCGATCGTCCGGTCGAGATCATCGCGCTGCGTGAGCGGAAAGATGCATCCGGCGGCCACGATCCGGTCGCCGCTGAGGATGACGCCCCCGTCGTGCAGCACCGTCTTGGGATGGAAGATGGTCAGGAGGAGTTCCTTCGAGAAATCGGCGTCCAGCTCGACGCCGCTCTCCGCCACGGGTTTGAGGCTGATGTCCCGTTCCAGGGCGATGAGCGCGCCGAATCCCTTGCTGGAGAGGTCGAAGACCGCGTCGGTGATCTCCTCGATCGCCTCCCGCCGCTGGAGTGCCGTGGTAAAGAAGCGGTGGCTGCCGAGCTCGTTGAGGGCTCGGCGGAGTTCCGGCTGGAAGATCACGACCAGCGCGATGGCGAGGAAGACCGAAAAGCTCCTGAGCAGCCACCCCAGCACGGCAAGGTCGAGCAACTGGGAGATGAAGGTCAGCGTGAGGAAGACCATCGCCAGCCCGATCAGGATGCGGGCCCCGTGCGTCCCCCGGAGATAGAGGTAAATGTAATAGAGGATCGCCGAGAGGATCAGGATCTCGAGTCCCGATGTCCAATGCTGCCGGACCGCGGAAAACAGGGGATTGAGGAAGGCGTTCATGCAGCGAGAATTGCTTCCGTCATGCGGAGTGCCTCCCGGTGGGGGGTTGCCTCGTGGACGCGGAAGAGTCGTGCACCCGACTCCCGGGCCAGCGCCGTGAGAGCCGTTCCCGACGCGAGACGCGCCGAGGGATCGGAGATGCCCGTGATCTTGCCGAGGAAGGACTTGCGCGAATGGCCGATCATCAGGGGCGCGCCGAGCCGGACAAGGCGGGGGATGCCGCGGATCAGGGCAAGGTTGTGGCCGACGGTTTTTCCGAAACCGAGTCCGGGGTCCAGGATGATCGAGGCGGCGTCCACGCCGAAGCCTAGGGCTGCCTCGCGGCGCTCTGAAAGAAATTTTGCAACCTCCCCGACGACATCGTCTTCGGGATAGGCGGGATCGAGCTGCATGGTCCGCGGCTCGCCGCGCATGTGCATCAGGATCAGACCGGCCCGTCCGGCCGCAACCACCCCTCCCATCATCGGATCGCGCAGGGCCGTCACGTCGTTGACGATGTCGGCTCCGGCAGCAAGCGCCGCCTCGGCGACGGCGGCTTTGGAAGTGTCCACGGAGATCGGAAGGTCACACCGGGCGCGCAATTGCCGGATCACCGGAACGACGCGACGCAGCTCCTCGGCCTCATCCACCGGATCCGCCCCGGGACGCGTCGACTCCCCGCCGACATCGAGGATATCGGCACCCTCCTCCCCCAGCCTCAGTCCGTGGGCGACGGCGCTCTCGGGATCAAAGAAGGAGCCCCCGTCGGAAAAGGAGTCGGGCGTCGTGTTGACGATGCCGACGATCAGGCCACGAGAGCTCAGGTCGAGCGAGCGGCGACCGAATTTCCAGATCATTCCCGTGGGCTTTTAGGCTTTTAGGCGTTGAGACTATTGGACGATGGGGCCTGAGTCTTTGCGGATTCGGAAACTGTTTTTTGAATTCAGAACCTTCAATCCTTCGGACTTTAGTCTTTCAGCCTCGTGGCTCCCTTCACCCTCAAGGAGACCGAGCGTCCGTGGGCGTCAAGACCCTCGACCTCGCAGAACGACTCGATGATCGGCAGCGACTTCTTCAGGGAAGCGGCATCGTATTGCACGATGCTCGTACGACGCTGGAACTGCGATGCGGTCAGCCCTGCAAATGCCTTCGAGGCACCGCCGGTCGGCAGCGTATGGCTGGGTCCTGCGAGGAAATCGCCCGCAGCGACGGGGGAAATGTCCCCGAGATAGATGGCGCCCGAGGAAGTGAGTCTCCCCGCGAGCTTGCGTGGGTTGCGAACGGCCAGCGAAACGTGCTCTGAGGCAAAGCCGTTGGCGATTTCCACGGCCTGGTCCATGTTGCGGACATGGACGAACACGGCATTGCGGATCGCCAGCGACAGATACTGCGGCCGTGCCGAAAGCGCCATCTGGCGATCGATCTCCTTGCGGACCGATGAGAGCAGCTTCGCGGAGTCGCTCAGCAGGATGGCCACGCTGGAAGCGCCGTGTTCCGACTGGGCCAGCAGGTCGGCGGCGACCCAGACGGGATTGGCCTTGGCGTCGGCAATGACGAGCACCTCGCTGGGACCGGGCAGCAGGTCGATGCCGACGCGGCCGAACACCTGGCGCTTCGCCTCGACGACGTAGCTGTTGCCGGGACCGAAAATCTTGGCAACCGGGCGGATGGTCTTTGTCCCGTAGGCAAGGGCGGCGATGGCCTGGGCACCGCCGACACGGTGGATTTCCGTGACACCGCAGAGATCAAGCGCGGCCAGGAGGGCCGGAGCAACCTTCCCGTCGGCGCCGGCCGGGGTGACGGCAACGATCTCCGGGACGCCCGCAGCCTTGGCAAAACCGCTGGTCATGATGGCGGTGGAGACAAGCGGCGCGGTCCCTCCGGGAACGTAGACGCCGACGCGGGGAAGCGGGTCGAATCGCTCGCCGACCCTCGCTCCCTCGGCGTTGCGCATCGACCAGTCCTTGGCGAGGCTCTTCTTTGCGAAGGCGGTGACATTCCGGAGCGAGGCCTTGAGGGCCTTCCTGACAGCCGGCGAGAGCGAGGCGCGCGCCTTGCGGATCTCTTCCGCGGGGACGCGGATGCGGGAGGGGGTGAGCTTGGGACCGCCGAATCTGGCGGTGTACGCGCAGAGGGCGGCGTCGCCCTTGCTCCGGATGGCGGCGATGATTCCTTGAACCGTCCCGCATACCTCCGGGGAGGGTTCGGCCTGACGATTGAGCTTCGCGATCTCGCGGTCGAAGCCGCGGTCTGTGTGGGAAATCAGGCGCATCCTCCGACTCTAACCACGCCACACGTCGCGGTCAAAACCCGACGATCCGAGGGAGGCGTGATCTCACGGTTTCCAAACGGGCCTTCCGATCCAGAAGGGGTTGGCGACACCCTCCCGGTAAGCCTTCAGGGATCCCCGCGAGGAATTGACTCTCAGATTGCTGTAGGAGCCGTCGGAATTTTCCCACCGCTCGTGCCAGAAAACTGCGGCCTTGAGGCGGGGATACCGGGTGCTCATGTCCTGGAACGCACCGGCGATCCACGCCCCCTTGTCCTCTCCGGGAAGCCGCGACTCCATCACCCCCCACTCGGCAAGCATCACGGGTTTGGAGGGATCGAGGCGGCACATCTCCTGATAGGGCCAGTCCAGCAACGGCTTGAACGGGCACCACTTGTCGCCTTCACTGCCGCCCGTCTGCTTGCCGTAAACGCTGAGGGCGAGCCAGTCGACATACTCCGGCCCCGGATAGTAGGCGGCGGCCAGGTTCCAAGCCATGAAGCCCGGCGGATTGGAGTAATTGTTGGGCTGGAAGACCCAGAGAATGTTGGTTGCACCGCGTGCCCTCGCGCGGTCGACGACATGGCGCCAGGCCCGCTTGAAGGTCTCGGGCCCCCGCCATGTGGAGGGATCCTTGAAGTCCCCCGCACCGAACCAGGCCTCGTCGGTCTCCTGACCGATGAGGCCCGCTGCCTTGAGCTGGCGAGCCTGCTTTTCATCGTGCGGCTTTTTGACCTGGCCGGGATCCCGCGGCCCCTTGCCGTAATACCATCCGGACCACGGGAACCAGGTGCCGTTCATCTCACAGGCGAAGGAGACGAAAAACTGGGAGGGGACCTTCGCCGCCGCATCGGCCCACTTGTCGATGTAGGCGTCCCATTTTCCCTCGATGATCGCGTTGAGCGAGAAACGGTCGGGGCCCCTGTTCTGGTCGAAGGGTGCGTCCCAAGGGGACCAGAAGAGCAACGGGACGGCTCCGTAGGAGCGGACAAGTTCGACCTGTGCGGTCGGAAATTCCTGACGCGCCCAGAAAGACCCGAAGGCAACGATCGACATCGGCTTGCCGGTGAGGTTCTGGAATTTCTCCAGCGCCTCGATCGTCACTCCATCCTCTCCATCCCCGAAATCGACATAGGCCCCGGTGTAGGCGCCTTGTGCGGGAATCTCGAGCCGGCGGAAGGGAGCCGCAGTGGCCGCGGAAGAGAGGATGGAAAGCGCCAGGACCGGACAAAGCAACGGGAAGGGCCCGCTCAGGAGTGAAAAAAAGGGTTTCATGGAGGAATTGGAACGAAATCCTAGAGCCGCAATCAACGGGGGGTGATTGCCTTCTGGCGCACCGCCGAGGCCGTCCGCTCGAGCTTCGACCAGCGAACCCAGCTTCCGGCAATGGCCTTGAAGAGGCATTTCCAAACGACATATCCGAGAAGCGGCCTGTAGAGAAGCCTCATCGGGATGCTGAGCCACGCGGCGCGGAGGCTCCGTCCCGCGATGGCAAGCGCGGACAGTGCTAGGACGGCATCCAGCAGGAGCGATGCGACGAAATAGGGCCAGATCGCCGTTCCCCGGCCGAACCAGAGTGACCACAGGACGATGATGTCGAGTACGGGGGTGACCGCGACCACCGCAATCTGAAAGACCCAGATGGAGGGAAGGGCGAACCACCCGAGCCACCCGGACCCCGCGGCGAAGGTCAACGACCCGTGCTTCCAGAGACACTGGAGTGTGCCGAATGCCCAGCGGAAGCGCTGCGAGATCAGCGCCTTCACCCTTTCCGGTGCCTCCGTGTCGGCGAAGGCCTTCGGCGCGAAAACGATCTTCCAGCCGAGCCGGTGGAGCTGGAGCGTGAGATCGGTATCCTCGGCCAGCGTCTCGTGGGTCAGAGGGCCCGCCTCATCGAGCGCCTCGCGGCGGTAGGCGCTCAGCGCGCCGGGAGCCACCACGATGCAGCCGAGCAGATCCTGCGCGCGCCGGTCGATCTCGAAGGCGCCCGCGTATTCGAGATCCTGGAATTTCCCGAGCCAATGCCTCGTGTTGCCGACGCGGATGTTGCCGGAAACCGCGCCGACTTCGGGATCCCGCAGGGGGGCGACGACCTTCATGATGCCATCGGGCGCCACCATCGTGTCGGCGTCGATCATCACGATCGTCCCGTGCCTGGCCTCGGCAAGGGCGAGGTTCAACGCGGAGGCTTTCCCGCCGTTCTCCCGCGTGATCAGCCGGACACGAGGATCCGAGACGGCGATTTCCGAGACCACCCGGGAAGTGGCGTCCACGGATCCGTCATCGACGACAATCACCTCGAGGGGGGCGTTGTACTCCGCATCCAAAAGATGGCGGATCGTGGAGGCAATCACCCGCTCCTCGTTGTAGGCCGCCAGGAGAACGCTGACCGGGGGAAGCTCCGCCGCAATCACGGGTCGTTCCGCCTTCTCAAGGCGGCGATGGCGCAGGGCGCAGCAGGTGAAGAAAAGAACCCGGAGCAGTGCCAGCAGCGTGACCACCACGAGGAGCGTCCAGGCCGCGTTCTCCAGAAACCGCAGGAAGGCGAAGGCCCCGTAGACGTAGCGCGCTGAAAGCGGCTGCTCCTCGTCTCGCAGGAGCGGCATGACCGTATCCCTGGGCAGACCGATGATGTCGGCAAGGGGAACGATCTCGTCACCCCTGCTCCGGAGATAATCGATGATCCGGGGGAGCGCCGCCACCGTCTCGGACCTGTCGCCTCCCGCGTCGTGCAGCAGGATCACCGCCCCCGCGGCACGCTGCCGCTTCACCCTCTGCACGAGTGCGTCGGCACCGGGCTTCTCCCAATCGTCCGGGTCGATCGACTGGGTCACCGTGAGGTAGCCTAGGTCGCGAGCCACGCGGAGCGCCCGGATTTCGCCCGGTTGGGCAGGGGTGCCGTCGCTGTTGTAGGGAGGACGGAAGTAGGCGGTGGAGCGCCCGGTGATCGCCTCGATCAGGCGGGTGGTGGCATTGAGTTCAAGCTCGATCTGCTCGTCGCCGCTCTCCGCAAGATTCCTGTGGGAGTAGCTGTGATTGCCGATTTCATGACCCTCCCGGGCGATCCTCTGGAGCAGATCGGGGTAATGCTGCGCCTGTGTTCCGAGCACGAAGAACGCGGCGGGAACCTTTTTGGCCCGCAGAATATCGAGGATCTTGGGGGTCCACTTGGGGTCGGGACCGTCGTCAAACGTCAGGGCCACCTGGCGCGGGCCGGGCTCCCCCTGCCGGGAGATGCTCTCGGGCATCGGAAAGGCGATGTAGGTCTCATGAAGGTCTCCCTTCGGGCCGACCGTGACCTTTCTCTCTCCGGGACGGGGATCCTCGCCCACCGTGATGAAGTCACCGCTTCCCGTGGAGGCAATCTGCTCGCCGAGCGAGATCCGGGATAATGCGGAGAGCTCCTTGGTTCCCGGTGTTTTCCGCGGATCCATCCTGAGCACCTCCCAGACCGCGGGATCCTCCAGACCCAGCCGATAAACGCCGATCCCCCCGGGATTGTATGGTGCGGCGCGGCGGCGCTGGTTGTAAAAGGTGACAGCATCGAGGAACCAGATCTCGTGCTCCTGATCCTGAGCCGTTCCCGAAAGATAATTGAAATCCGGGGAGTCGTTGCCGCAATCCACCCCCGTGGAGGGGTCGATCCCTGCCTGCGACGCCCGGGCCATCACGTCGGCAAATCCGATGGTCTCGAGAGCCGGACGGTCCTTTCTCCAATCCTGGCCATAAGCACCCAACACCACCACCCATTGCGCAGGGTCGCCGTAGGGCATGACCGTTTCAAGCCACCCCTCAAACCAGTCACGGCTCGCAAGCGGCCCCGGATCATCGGGCTCGGAATTCTCGTCGTAGAGGGTCGCGACCAGGCGGTCGGCCGAAGAGGCGATGATCTCGAGATCAAAGGCCTCGAACCCGTGTCCGGTCGGCACCGAGAACCAAAGCTCCTTGCCCTTGGCGTGAAGCCCCTCTCCCAGTTCCTTGATCAGGCGGGAGGTCTCCTCCTTGTACGTCGGATCAAGCTCGCTCCACTCCACCATCAGCCCTTTCGATCCGGGAGGCATCCTTCGCGCCAACTTTTCGATGAAGTCCTTCCTTTCCGCAGGGGAAGCCGTTGCAAGCGTTTCCACCGCCTCGGGCTGCCATTCATCACCGTCGAGGTTACGGAGGATCGGGAGGAATCCTATTTCCTTCCGGACGCAGAGCAGCCGCGTCTTGTCGGAGGTCTCCTCAACTAGGGCGGCCTCCACGCCCGTGAGGCTGAACCAATCGGCCGCCACATGGGTCAACTGGTCGGCATGACGCTCCAGCGACAGGGTCGATGCGGGATCCCACGGGGCGACATACCCGAGCACCACTCCCTGCGCATTCGCCCGGGAGACGGCCCTTGCGCCCCGCTCCTTCGCCGCCGCCTGCAGCCTGTGCCAGTCATCCTTCGGGTCGCGCGGAGGCATCTTCGCGGGAGGAAGGGCCTTGAAGCGGGCATGGTAGTTGCGGACCAAGGCGGGCAACTCCAGCTTCGGCTCGATCAACAGGGCCCAGATGAAGTACCCGATGCCGCCGAGGAGGAGCAGGGATCCCAAAAGAACGGCGATCCGGAAAATCCTGCGACGCACGCCGCGGGGGTCGGAAAAAACGGTTTTTTCGTGTTCAGGGGCCACGGGATGTTCGTCAGGCTGAAATCACTTCTGAACTCCTGAAAATTTCATCAATCCTACCGCTAGCATCGGCAGCCTTCACCGCACAGCGCAAAAGCAGGAAGCCCTGCCGCTGTTTTTGCCCATGCTGATGCGTTATTGAATGAATGGCTCGCCCCGAACACAATCCGAGGGCTCGTTGGGTTTAATCAACCAAGAGGACGGTCAGCCTCTTCGGACCATGGGCGCCGAGGACGAGGATGCGCTCGATGTCACCGGTCCGGGATGGGCCGGTAATGAATCCCATGAAAGAAGGGAAGGCCTTCCCGTACTTTCTCTTCACGTGCCCGAAGGCGGCGGTGAGATCGGGGACCATCTGCGAGGTGCGAGCGATCACGATGTGATGAGGCGGCAGCACCGAGAGGGCGCGACCGCCGGCACTCTCCACGGAGACCATGATGCCGCCGGTCTGGGCGACGAGCACCTCGCAGCCGGTCACCCCGGCATCGCACGACTCGAGGTCGTCGATCGCGTATCCCTTCTCCGTCCTGACGACGGGGAGGCCGATTCCCTGCAGGAGGGCATCGGCGTCATGGTGGGAGTGGCTTCCGATCTTCTTCCATCCGCTCTCGACAGCCAACTTCGCCAGCACCTCTCGGGCGGCCTCGATCGTCGGGACGCGATGAAACTCGGTCTTCAACCCCTCGGAGATCTTGGCGAAGAGATCGATCTGCTCGGGGAGCGTGGCGCCGACCTGCGGCAACCATTCGCGCTGGGCGTGGCCGTTGTGACCGGCCGCCGCCTCGGTCTGGGAATGCGAGGTGTGGGGACGCGGGGCGGGGTTGTTGCGCAGCGCCTCGCGGATCCTGTTGAGGATGATGGAGCGTCCGCCGTTCATTTCCTGCCTCCCCGTTCTTTCTTCCACTGCTCCTGGAAGGAGGTGGGTGCGAGTTTCGGAAATTTCCGCGAGCCGGTCCAGGCGCGGAGAGGATCAAGGATCGTCCCGTTCACCACTCCCTGAAGAGGCTGGAAGATCCGGCCAAGCCCCGCCGCAAGGCGGTAGAGGGCGGGACGGCCCATCATCACGGAAAAGCCGCCGAAGGTGATTTTCTCCAGGGCATTCGGCGCCGCCTTGGCGCCGTTGCGGCGGTTCTGGAGCAGATGGTGATGGAGATCGATCTTCACCGGGCAGGCCTCGGTGCAGGCTCCGCAGAGGGAGGAGGCGGCGGAGAGGTGCTTCCAGTCCTTGAGGCCGCGCAGGTGGGGCGTGATGACCGATCCGATCGGACCGCCGTAGGTGGTGCCGTAGCTGTAGCCGCCGACGTTCTTGAAGATCGGGCAGACATTGAGGCAGGCGCCGCAGCGGATGCAGCCCAGGGCGTCGCGCTGCTCGGCGTCGGCGAGCAGTTCGGTGCGGCGGTTGTCGAGCAGGACGATATGCATCTGCTCCGGGCCGTCGGGCTCTCCCGGTTGGCGGGGACCGGCATACATGGTGTTGTAGCAGGTCATGGTCTGCCCTGCCCCCGCGGTGGCGAGCATCGGGAGGAAGAGGGAGAGATCCTCGAGGCGGGGAAGCACTTTCTCGATGCCGAGGAGGGCGATGTGGATCTTCGGCAGCGAGGTGGTGAGGCGGGCGTTCCCCTCGTTCTCGGTGATGGAGATCATGCCGGTCTCGGCGACGGCGAAGTTCGTGCCGCTGATGCCCATGTCGGCCTCGCAGTATTTCCGTCGCATGACCTCGCGGGCGATCATGGTCAGCTTCTCGGGCTCGTCGGTGGCCTCGGAACCGAGCTCCTTCTGGAAGAGGTCGCTGATCTGCCCGCGCGTGAGGTGCATCGCGGGGAAGACAAGATGGAAGGGAGCCTCCTTGCGGAGCTGCACGATGTACTCGCCGAGATCGGACTCAAAGACGCCGAAGCCTTGCTTCTCAAGGGCGTCGTTCAAGTGGATCTCCTCGCTGGTCATCGTCTTGGACTTGATGATCGAGCGGACGCCGTTCTCCCTGGCGACTTTCAGGATGTAGTCGCGGGCCGCCTCGGCATTCGGTGCCCAGAAGACCTTGGCACCGCGGGCGGTGATCTTCTGCTCGAACTCGAGGAGGTACTTGTCGAGGTGGTTGACCGCCTCGTACTTGGTCTCGGCGGCGAGATCGCGGGCCCCCTGCCAATCGCGGAAGTTGGCTTTGTTCTCGTCGCGCTTCTTGTAATACCCGCTCAGCCCCTTCTGGATGAAGGCGCGGAAGCCCTTGTCCGCCGTGTAGCGGCGGGAGAGCGTCTGGAAATCGGAGGCTTGCGTGGCC
>JACCDY010673677.1_pt1 | contig 12692 bp, 15 predicted proteins | sample 7446391 | NCBI WGS metagenome assembly JACCDY01 (sample SAMN15323451, study PRJNA562643) | freshwater metagenome | isolation source: river surface water | place: USA:Blue River Watershed | collected 2017-08-18 | reverse complement strand
GGGGCACCAGGCCCCCGGCGCCGGTGTCGCCAGCGGCCCCCCAGGGCTCCCGGGCGAGCACCGCCTCCCAGGGCGCCGCACGCTCTGGCACGGAGGCCATGTCGACCCCGAAACCGTCTTGCAGCACCACGTATTCATGCAAGACACCATCCGGGCCTTGGCCCAGCACGGCGCTGCTCGTGTTCGCGGGGAGGTCGTGATAGCCCTCCAAAATCACCTGCGGGCTCGCGCTGTCGTCAAGGTAAAGGTGCAGGTCTTGCCCGACACGCCGCACCTTGATCGTGGGCGGCGCCTGGCTGGGCTGCCCGGCGGCCAGTTCGGCCGCGCCCAGCTGGTAACGCGCCCCATCGACCGCACGGATGCGCACGGGCCGCCCCGACGCACCGGCCGTCAGGTCGATGCGCTGCACCGCTTGGTCGACCGTGACCCGCAATGTGTATTGTTTGGCCATGGGCCCTCCCTCTGTGCTGGATGCTCGGACTGTGTGACAACTTGTTGGCGCCCACCGCTGCCCAGGCCACAGACCCACGGGCCTGCGCTGAAAGCACCGCTGCGCCGTCATGGATCGGCGCCGGATGAGCTGTTTATAAATCTATTGTATTGATTCATGGAAATATTGCGCGTTTTTGGCAACGCATTCAGCCCCTGTGCACGCGAGAAGGCCGTCGCTGCGTGGCGCACGCCGGTCGGCGCGACGCACAGGGGGCCGCCGACACGCCTGCGGGTTCAACGCCGGGGGCCGTAAGGGCAATGGCCGGGGCGTGGCCCGACCTGCGGGTGCTTGCGGCAGGTGGCGGGGCGCAGTGCGTACACCGTGCAGCGGCGGGTCTGGGCGTCGAGAAACACGCAGTCGCCACTGGCCCGGCGGGCGAGCGTGAAAAGGCTGTTTTTGAAATTGAAGTGGTCAACCCAGCCCGCCTTGGCCAGGCGCTTGGCGATGTTCTTGGGCGTCTCGTGTTCGGCCTCGAACGGGTCGACCAGCTGCAGTTGCACCAAATCGGGCAGCCGCACCTCGACCGGCATGGTGCAGCAGTGGGCCGCGCAGCTGTCGCAAAGCCCGCTTCGGTAGCGGCTCCAGGTGTCCAGCCGGTCAATGTCAACAAAATGGATGGGCGCTTTCACCGCCCGAAGTGTGCCGCATCCGGTGCCAGGTGCTGGACTCTGGGCGATTCATCCGATTATTGATTTGATCATTAATTAAGATAGAGGTGCTTTTGGTTGTTTTATGAATTTGCAAAATTTCTCCATCCGCGCGCGCCTGGGCCTGGGCTTTGGCTTGCTGATCGCTTTGTTGATGGCCACGGCGGCCATCGGGCTGTACGAGCTGCAGCGCCTGAACCACGACACCGAGATGATCGTCAAAGACCGCCTGGTGAAGGTGCAGCTGGCGCACGCGATCGAAAATGAAGTCAACCGCCAGGCCCGCGCCTTGCGCACGGCGCTGATCGCCAGCCAGGACGCCGTGGTGCATGCCGAGATGGCCAAAATCGAGGCGTCAGTTCCGGTGGTCGACCAGGCTTTCGGGCGGCTGCAAGGCACCATCCAGACGCCGCAAGGCAAGCAGGCGCTGGCCGAGCTGACCACCCAAAGACGCGCCTTCCGCGAGGTCGAGACCGAGCTGCTGGCGCTGCTGCAGGCGGGTCGGGCGGCCCAGGCCCGCGAGATGCTGATCACCCGTTTGCTGCCCGTCCAGAACGCCTACCTGCTGGCGGTCGAAGGCCTGGTCCGCTCCCAAACCGAAGCGATCGCCGCGTTCGCCGCCGATGCCGAACACAGCGCAGACGTCGGCTACACCTGGATCACGGTGCTGTCCGTGCTCTCGGTGCTGAGCGGCACCATCGTCGCCTTGCTGATTGGCCGGTCCATCGTGCAGCCCATGCTGCGCCTGCGCCAGGACATGAAAACGGTGGAACAAACCGCCGACTTCAGCCGCCGCATCGTGGTGGGCGGGCGCGACGAGGTCAGCCAGACATGCCAGGCCTTCAACGATTTGCTGCAGGCCCAGCAACAAGCGCTGCGTGAAGTCGGCCAGGCCGTTTCGGCCATGGCGGCCGGCCGCTTCGACACCCATGTGACGGCCGATTTGCGCGGCGATCTGCAGGTCGTGAAAGAGGCCATCAACCGCAGCGTGGCCAGCATGCAAACCACCATGGCCGCCATCAACCAGGCCATGCAATCGCTGTCGCAAGGGCAGTTCGATGTGCAGCTCGAAGCCGATGTTCAGGGCGAATTCCGGGTGACGCTGCAACTGGCCCAGGATGCGCTGCACCAGCTGCGCACGATGATGGCCGATGTCGGCCATGTGATGGCCGGGGTCGCCCAGGGCCAGCTGCAACTGCGGGTGCAGGCGCAAGGGCGTGGCGATTTGGAACAACTCAAGGCGCACATCAACAACTCCCTGAGCTTGCTGGGCACGACCCTGGCACAGTTCCAGGCCGGCACGCAGCAACTCTCCGGGCAATCGAACGAAACCCGGCGGGCTGTGGACCAAATCACCCAGGGCTCGCAGCTGCAATCGCATTCGGTCGATCAGGTGGCCAGCTCGCTGCGCACCGCCTCGCAGGCGATCTCGGACATCGCCCACAACACCGAGCAGGCCAGCCAGGAGTCGCGGCGCTCTGTCGACCACGCCCGCAGCGGCAAGGACAAGATCGCCCAGATGGTCGAGGTGGTCCATCGCATGGCCCACAACTCCGAAAAGATCAGCAAGATTTCCGAGGTCATCGAGGGCATTGCCTACCGCACCAATTTGCTGAGCCTGAACGCGGCGATCGAAGCGGCACGCGCCGGCGAGCAGGGCAAAGGTTTTGCCGTCGTCGCTGACGAGGTGGGCAAACTGGCCATCAGCGCGGCCGACAGCACGCAGGAAATCACGCAGCTCGTGCAACAGGCCAGCACCGAGGCGCAGCGCGCGGTGCAGGCCGTGGCCGAGGTCGAGCGCGACATGAGCGCGATCGAAAACGGCGCGAGCACCACGGACAGCATGCTGCGCCGCATCGCGGCCGCGGGCGAGCAACAGAGTGCGGCGGTGCGCGAAATTGACACCAGCGTCGGCCGACTGGGCCAGGTGGCGGTGGGCAACGCGAGCGCCGCCGAAGAACTGACCGCCACCGCTGGCGAACTGGCGCGCGTCGCCAGCGACAGCGAGCGAACGCTGGCGCGCTTCAGTTTCTGAGCCGGCGCGCCGCTCAGGCCATGGTGTCCCAGGCCTGCAGGGCCTCGGCCTGCGCGACGCGGAAGGGGCCGAGGGACGGGTTGATGCGCTGGATCAGCTCGGCGTGGTCCAAGGTGCTCATGGTGGATTCAAGGGTTGGAAAACACTCACAATCGCCGCATGCATTCTCACCTTCCGTTGGCGCTGGGGGCCATCGCGCTGTGGGCCGGCTTGGCCACGCTGGGCGTGCGGCTGGCCCACCTGCCGCCGTTTTGGCTGACGGGCGTGGCCTTGCTGATCGGCAGTGTGCTGGCTTGGCCCCTGTCGCGCTTTGATTTTTCTCAGTGGCGCGTGCCGCCCAAAACCCTGGCGCTGGGGGTTTACGGCCTGTTCGGCTTCCATTTCCTGCTGTTCATCGCCTTGCGGCATGCGCCGCCCGTGCAGGCCAACCTGATCAACTACCTGTGGCCGCTGGGCATGGTGGTGCTGGCCCCGTGGTGCCTGCCCGGCACCCGCCTGAGCCTGCGCCAACTGCTGGCCGCCTGTCTGGGGTTTGTGGGCGCGGCGCTGGCCATCACCGGCGGGCGCCCTGTGGAGGGTGGCCTGGCCTGGGGCTACCTGCCGGCCCTGGGCTCGGCCTTCATCTGGGCCAGCTACTCCCTGTGGTCGCAGCGCGTCGCGCCTTTCCCAACCTCGGCCATCGGCCTGTTCGCCCTGCTGTCGGGCCTGCTGTCACTGGCCTGCCATGCGCTGCTCGAGCCGCCGGTGGCGCTGCGGTCGGGCGACCTGTGGTGGCTGGCGCTCATGGGGCTGGGGCCCCTGGGCGCGGCGTTTTTCCTGTGGGATGCGGCGCTCAAACGCGGCGATGCGCGGCAGATCGGGCTGTTGAGCTTTCTCACGCCACTGCTGTCGACCGCGCTGCTGCTGTGGGACCGTGGCGAGCCCTGGAGCGCCTCGATCGGCGGCGCGGCCGCGCTGATCGTGGGCGCGGCCTGGCTCGGCCGCACGCGCTGAAGCGCCTCAGCGCGGCATCAGGCTCGCGGGATCGTCGCTGTCGAGCACCTGCTGCGCCCAGGGCTCGAGCTTGGTGGCGTCCGAGAGGATGATGCGCTGCTTGACCTGCAGCACCTGCGAGGGATGCATCGAGAAGCTGCGCAGGCCCAGGCCCAAGAGCAGTTTGGTCATGCCCACGTCGCCGGCCATCTCGCCGCACACCGACACGCCCTTGCCCTGGGCCTGGCACGCCGCGATGGTGTCGGCCAGCAGCCGCAGCACCGCCGGGTGCAGCGGGTCGTAGAGGTGGGCCACCGATTCATCGGCGCGGTCGATCGCCAGGGTGTACTGGATCAGGTCGTTGGTGCCGATCGACAAGAAGTCGAAATATTGGAGGAACAGCCGCAGCGAGAGCGCGGCCGCCGGCACCTCGATCATCGCGCCCAGCCGCACCGGGCCGTGCACCAGCCCCTTGCGGTCCAGCTCGTGGCGCGCCTGCTCGATCAGCGCCAGCGTTTGCCGGATCTCGCTGCCGTGCGCGAGCATCGGGATCAAGAGGTTGACCTTGCCGTGCGCCGCGGCGCGCAGGATGGCGCGCAGCTGCGTGAGGAACATCGAGGGGTCGGCCAGGCTCCAGCGGATCGCGCGCAGACCCAGCGCCGGGTTCAGGTGCGCCGCCACATGGCGGTTCTCGTCCAGCGGCTTGTCGGCGCCCACATCGACGGTGCGGATGGTGACCGGCAGGCCTTTCATGCCCTCGACGGCGCGGCAGTAGGCCGCGTACTGCTCGTCTTCGTCGGGCAGGTTGCCCTGGCGCCCCATGAACAAAAACTCGCTGCGAAACAGGCCCACGCCGACCACGCCCGTGGCCAGCGCAGCGGCCGCGTCCTCGGGCATCTCGATGTTGGCCAGCAGCTCGATTTTCTGGCCGTCGAGCGTGACCGCGGGCGTGTGGCGCAGGCGCGCCAGGCGCTCGCGCTCGACCTGGCCCTGGCGCTGCTTGAAGCTGTATTCGGACAGGATGATGGGCGAGGGGTCGACGATGACCACGCCCGCGTCGCCGTCGATGATGATCCAGTCGTCTTGCTGGATGAGCTGGCTGGCGCTGCGCGCGCCCACCACCGCCGGGATGTCCAGGCTGCGCGCGACGATGGCGGTGTGCGAGGTCTTGCCGCCGACATCGGTCACAAAGCCGGCGAACACGCTTTGCTTGAACTGCAGCATGTCGGCCGGCGACAGGTCGTGCGCCACCAGCACCAGCGGGACATCGGTGTCTTCCAGGTGCAGCTCCTGCTGCTGGCGCGGCCGCGGCGGCACGCGCGTGATGGCCGAGCCGGTGCCCTTGAGGCACTGCAGCACGCGCTCGGCGACTTGCTCCATGTCGGCCTTGCGTTCGCGCAGGTAGGGGTCTTCCATCTCGTCGAACTGGCGCCCAATGACTTCGAGCTGGCTGGTCAGGGCCCACTCGGCGTTGTAGTAGCGCGCCTCGATCCACTGGCGCACGCCGGCCGTCACCTCTTCGTCCTGCAGCAGCATCAGGTGCACGTCCAGCAGGGCCGCCAGCTCGTGCGGAACGTCGTGGGGCAGCTCGCTTTGCAGGCGCTGGATTTCTTCGATCACCTGGTCGCGCGCCACGCGCAGGCGGCCGATCTCGGCGGACACCTGGTCGGGCTCGATGAAGTAATGGGCCACATCGACACGGCTGGAGGCGATCAGCACAGCGCGGCCGATCGCGATGCCGCGCGCGACCGCGAGGCCGTGGATGCTGAAGGTCATTTACTCGCCCTCGCCAAACTTGTCGGCCATCAGCGCGAGGAGGGCGTCCAGCGCCTCCTGCTCGCGCTCGCCCTGCGTTTCCAGAGTGACCTCACTGCCCAGGCCGGCCGCCAGCATCATCACCCCCATGATGCTTTTGGCGTTCACTCGGCGTTCGCCCTTGCTGAGCCACACCTCACACGGAAAGCTGCCGGCCAGCTTGGTGAGCTTGGCCGAGGCCCGGGCGTGCAGCCCGAGCTTATTGCTGATGGTCGTGGTGGCCTGGAGCATGTCTCTTTCCTGTTTGGTTCTGGGGGGCGGTGCTGCCCACCGGCATGATGCCCTGGGTGCCGCCCGCCTGGGCACGGGTGGCGAGTGCCTCCAGGCTTTCGTGCCGGTAGCAGACGCTGCGCAGCAGCATGGGCAGATTGGCGCCCGCGACCAGCCGCGTGCGCACGCCATCGTTGAGCTTTTGCGCCACGTTGCAGGGCGTGGCGCCAAACACATCGCTGACCAGCAAGACGGTCTCGGCGCTCAGCCGGTGCATGGCCTGCTGGGCACGCACCAGGCTGTCCTCGGGCGCCTCGTCGGGCGGCACATCGACCGCCTGCACCTCGGCGCTGCAGTCGGGAAAGACGTGCAGCGCGCAATCGCGCAAGGCGCTGGCCAGCGGCGCGTGGGCGATGATGAGGATGCCGTTCATGACGCCGGATTATCCGCCCTGAACAGCAGGAAGAAGGCCCAGGACAAGGCCGAACACAGGCCCAGCACACCGAAAGCCACCTGGTAGGCCTGCGCCACCGTGCCCCCCAGGTTGCGCACCACATCGATGCCGATGCCCATGCCCCACTGCACCACAAAAATCCCAGCGAAGATGACCAGGTTGTAGGCCGAGAGCGCCCGCCCGGCCAGGTGTGGCGGGAAGGCCATGGCGACCGCAGGCTGGGCCAGGGAGACAAAGGTGCTGCTCACACAAAACAGCGCCAGCACCAGCGCGGTGTAGGGCCCCCAGGCCGGGCCCGCGAACACCAGCGCAGCCATGGCCAGCAGGCTCAGCGGCACACCCGCCGCGATCAGGCGGTTGGCGTGCAGCCCGCGGCGCGTGAGGGCCGGCGTGATCCCGCCCCACAGCAAAAAACTCAGCAGCATGCACAGGTTGATGAGGAACAGACCGCCCGCCGCTTCGGCGGCGCTCCAGCCCGCCAGCTGCGTCATCCAGGGGCCCGCCCAGAGCGTCTGGATGGCGACCATGCCGCCGTAGCTGAAGAAGCCGATCGGCACCATGCGCCAGAAATAGCGGCGCCGCCAGATGGCCGCATAACCGCCCGCGTCGGCCACGGGCCCGGCAGGGGCCGAGGCGCTTGGCCAGGACGGCACCAGCCAGCGGATGCCCAGCATGGCCAGCGCCAGGCACACGGCCAGCGCCACAAACAGCGCGCGCCAGCCCCACAGCGGCACCAGCCACTGCACCGGCAGCGTGGCCGCGAGCATGCCCAACGAGCCCACCATCAGCATCCAGGAATTGGCACGCAGCTGCACCCCCGGCTCGAACCAGCGCCGGTAGCCCGTGAGCGGCGCCATCAGGCAGGCGCTCACGCCCACGCCACCCAAAATGCGCGCGAGCAGCAGCCCGGTGAAGCTGTCGGCCTGCGCGAACACCAGGCAGCCGAGCACGGCGACCGTCAGAAACAGCACGATCACGCGGCGCGGCCCATGGCGGTCCAGCCAACGGCCCAGCGGCAATTGCGTCAAGGAAAAACCCAGGAAGTAGCCCCCGGCCAGCAAGCCCAGCTCACGCGCGCTGAGCCCCAACTCCTGGGTCAGGACGGGCGAGAGCGTCGCGGTGATGGCCCGCAACAGGGTCGAGAGGAAATAGGCAAAGGCAAACGCCAGAAAAACCGCCACCGCCAGACGCCCGGGCAACACGCCGGAGGCCTCGGCGCGCCAGACCTGCGCCCCCGCGCTCATGGCTTGAGCCCATCCAGCAGACCTTGCGCGAGCTCGGGTCGGCCACGCGGCGCGTACACCGCGGCATGGACCACACGCACATGCTCGCCCTCGGCGAATGCCCCCCAGGCCAGGTGCGCCACAACGGGCCGGCCATCGGCACGGCGGCCCTGGGCCGTTTGCTGCAAGGCGCCGCCCAGCGGCAGCCAGCCCGCAGGTTGCCAGGCCCGTGCATCGCCCGAGCCCTGATCGGCCTGCAGATGGGCCAGGCTGGCCTGGCGCCAGCCCAGCAACACCGCCTGCGCATCGGCCCCGGGCGCCAGCGCGCCGCTCATCACCACCAGCATGGCCTCACCCGATTCGCAGCCGGCCACGCTGAGTTTGACCGGCGCTGGCCCGAGCGGCACTTCGCGCACCGTGCGGTCCGGTTTGCAGGGCAACTGGGCCGTGAGGCCGGTCCCATCGAAGCTCACCTGACGCCAGTTCTGCTCGGGGCTGCAGGCGCTCAAGCCGAGCCACGCGGTCATCACCCAAAAAAATTTGCTGCGCATGCGGGACATTGTAGGAGGCCACCCCTCGATGGCTGTGCGACACCGGTGCCCCGGATTTTGGGGAGAATGGCAAGCTATGAACGCACTCGATGGTATCCGTGTCCTTGACCTCTCCCGCGTGCTGGCGGGCCCCTGGTGCACCCAGAACCTGGCCGATCTGGGCGCCGACGTGATCAAGATCGAGCGCCCTGGCAGCGGCGACGACACGCGCGGCTGGGGCCCGCCCTTCCTCAAGGACAGCACTGGACAGGACACCCAGGAGGCCGCCTACTACCTGGGCTGCAACCGCAACAAGCGCTCGCTGACCTGCGACATCGCCCAGCCCGAAGGCCAGGCGCTGATCCGCGAGCTGGTGCAGCACTGCGATGTGTTCATCGAGAACTTCAAGGTCGGCGACATGGCGCGCTATGGCCTGGACTACGCCAGCCTGTCGGCGCTCAACCCCAAGCTGGTGTACTGCAGCGTCACAGGCTTCGGCCAGACCGGTCCCTACCAAGAGCGCGCCGGCTACGACTACGCGGTGCAGGGCATCGGCGGTCTGATGAGCGTGACCGGCGAGCGCGACGATCTGGGCGGCGGCCCGCAAAAAGTGGGGGTGGCCGTGGCCGACCTGTTCACCGGCATGTACGCCACCGTGGGCATTTTGGCGGCGCTGCGCCACGCCGAGCGCACCGGACAAGGCCAGCACCTGGACATGGCGCTCTTGGACGTGCAGGTGGCCATACTGGCCAATCTGGGCGCCAACTACCTGGTCAGTGGCAAGGTGCCCGGGCGTGCGGGCAACGCGCACCAAAACATCGTGCCCTACCAGGTGTTCGAGGTGAAGCCCCCAGAGGGCAGCGCCGCCGATGCGCGCGACCACATCATCCTGGCCGTGGGCAACGACGGGCAGTTCGCCAAGTTCTGCGCGGTGGCCGGTGTGCCCGAACTCGCGCAGGATGCGCGCTACGCCCGCAACGCCGACCGCGTGCGCCACCGCGGCGTGCTGGTGCCCCTGCTGGAGCAGCTGCTCAAAACCCGCACCAAGGCCGATTGGCTGACCGCCCTGGAAGCGGCCAAGGTGCCCTGCGGCGCCATCAACAACCTGGCCGAGGTGTTTGCCGACCCGCATGTGCAGGCCCGCCAAATGGTCGACCATTGGCAGCACCCGCTGGCCGGCGATCTGCGCCTCGTGGCCAGCCCGCTCAAGATGAGCGCCACCCCGGTGCGCCAGGACCATGCGCCGCCCCTGCTGGGCCAGCACACCAGCGATGTGCTCGGCGCGCTGCTCGGCTACAGCGCCGAGCAACAGGCGGCGCTGCGTGCCAAAGGCGTGATCTGAGCGCCCGCCACAGCACCCCAGCTGCGGCAAGGCCAAGGGCCCGCCCCTAAAATAGGGCGCATGAAACGCCTGTTGTTCATCGCCGCCTTGCTGGGCGCCGCGCTGTCGCTGACCGGTTGCGGGCAGGAGCGCGCACCGGCCTCGTCCTTCGTGTTGCTGGACGGCTCCCAACTCAGCACCGAGCAGATGCGAGGCAAGGTGGTACTCGTCAACTTCTGGGCCACCAGCTGCACCACCTGCGTGGCCGAAATGCCCGAGCTCACGGCCACACACCTCAAATACCAAGACCGCGGCTACGAAACGCTGGCCGTGGCCATGAGCTACGACCCGCCCGCTTATGTGGTGAACTTTGCCGAATCGCGCCGCTTGCCGTTCAAGGTCGCGATCGACAACACGGGTGCCAACGCGAAAGCCTGGGGCGACGTCAAACTCACGCCAACCACCTACCTCGTCAACAAGCAGGGCGAGATCGTCAAGCGCTATGTGGGCACGCCCAACTTCGCCGAGCTGCACCAACTGATCGAAAAGCTGCTGGCCGCCAGCTGAGGCGCGCCCGGGCCCCGCAGGGCCAGGCGCTCAGTCCTTGCGGAAATTGTCGTGGCAGGCCTTGCAGCTGCTGCCCGCCGGGCCAACGGCGGCCTTGAGGGCGTCGAGGTTGCCGGTCTTGGCGGCCGCGACCACCTTGGCCATTTCGGCCTGGTTTTTGTCGACGGCTTCCTTGAACTTGGCAGACTCTTTCCAGATCTCGGGTTTGGCGCGGGTCTCGCCCTTGTCCGAGCCCTCGACGAAACCGGCATAAGGCAGCCTGGCGACCACGGCCAGCACATCGGCGTTCTCCGCGGCGGCTTTGGCGTCATAAGGCAGCTTGCCCTGGGCCATCTGGCTGAGGCGGCCAAAATGGGCGGCCATCAGCGTGAAGCCCGCTTTGCGGTACTTGACCGCGTCTTCAGGCTTGGCGAATTGGGCCTGCGATGCACCCGCCGCGGTCATGGCCGCCAGCAACACCAGACGTTGAACAATCTTTTTCACAAGCCTCTCCTTGGCATGAACGATGATGGTGAAGTTACAGTCTCGCACGATTCCTGAATTTTTGCCGCTGTGTTTGGAGATCGCCTCATGGTGACCGTTCGCGTTTGGGATGTTCCCACCCGCCTGTTCCACTGGGCCCTGGTGCTGTGTCTGCTGGGCCTGGTGCTCACCGGCCAGACCGGGGGCGACGCGATGGTCTGGCATTTCCGCCTGGGCTATGCGGTGCTGACCCTGCTCGGTTTTCGCCTGCTCTGGGGTGTGGTCGGCGGCCACTGGTCACGCTGGTCGCGCCTGCCCTTGTCGCCGGCCAGCGCATTGGCCTATTGGCGTGGCCGCGCCCCGCTGCACCACACGGTCGGCCACAACCCGCTGGGGGCCTGGTCGGTGCTCGCGCTGCTGGCCTTGACGGCGCTGCAGGCCGGTACCGGTCTGTTCAGCGATGACGAGATCGCCAACGCCGGCCCGCTGAGCCCGCTGCTGACCGGCGCATGGGTGAGTGCGCTCACGGCCTGGCACAAAAACCTGGGCAAGGCACTGCTGATCGCGCTGGTCGCGCTGCATGTGCTGGCGATCGCCTGGTACCGCTGGCGCCAAGGCGAAGATTTGCTGACGCCCATGTTGCGTGGCGACAAGGTGCTGCCGGCCGAGGTGCCCGCCTCGCGCGATGGCGCGTGGCACTGGCTGCGGGCCGCGGTCTGTCTGGCCGCCTCGGCCGCCGCGGTGCGTTGGCTGATCGGTCTCGGCTGAGGCCGGTCCACAGCGCACACTGGGCCGCCTCCCGTGGCGCTACACTTGCGCGCATCAGCCCCAGACCCCAGATGTTGGACACCCCGCGAATCGATGTGCGCCCACCGAACAGTCCCGATGACTGGCAGGCGGTCCGTGCGATCTTCAGCGAGTACGCGCACTCGCTGAACGTCGATCTGTGCTTCCAGGCCTTCGACGCAGAACTGGCCAGCCTGCCCGGCGAATACGCCTCACCGCGCGGGGCATTGCTGCTGGCCCATGTGGAAGACGCGGTGGCCGGTTGCTGCGCTTTGCGCCCGCTGGACACGGTGGACTATCCCAACGCGGCCGAAATGAAGCGCCTGTATGTGCGCAAGGCCTTTCGCGGCTTTGGCCTGGGTCGCCAGCTGACCGAAGGCATCCTGGACGAGGCGCGCCGCGCGGGCTACAGCTGCGTGCTGCTCGACACGCTTGACGACATGGAAGCGGCGCGCGCGCTCTACGAGGACCTGGGCTTCGAAGAAATTCCGCCTTACTACCACAACCCCTATGCGGGGGCGCACTACCTCAAGGTCGAGCTGGACTGAGCGGGCTTGCCGCACGCAGACCCAGAAAAAAGGGCCGCTGCTGCGGCCCTTGTCTTGTGCGCCCCTGCGGCTCAGCCCTTGGCCTGTGCCAGCATCGTCGCGGCGTCGCTGACTTCAAATTTGCCCGGTGCTTCGACATTGAGCGTCACGACCTTGCCATCCTTGACCAGCATCGAGTAGCGGTTGCTGCGCAGGCCCATGCCGCGCGCCGCCAGGTCCAGGGTGAGGCCGGTGGCCTGGCTGAACTCGGCACTGCCGTCGCCCAGCATGCGGACCTTGGTGCCGGTCTTCTGGTCACGCGCCCAGGCGCCCATGACGAAGGCGTCGTTCACGCTCACACACCAGATTTCATCCACACCCGCAGCGCGCAAGGCGTCGTACTGCTCGACATAGCCGGGCACATGCTTGGCCGAGCAGGTGGGCGTGAAGGCGCCGGGCAAAGCAAACAGGGCGATCGTCTTGCCCGCGGCGGCTTTGCGCACGTCCACCGGGTTGGGGCCGATGCTGCAGCCATTGCCCTCGACTTCGGAATATTCCAGCAGGGTGGCGGCAGGGAGCGGGTCTCCGACTGTGAACATGTGTGTCTCCAGGTTGAAAAGGGGAAGGCAAAAAAAACGACCCTCGCATTG
>JACCDY010692536.1_pt1 | contig 12696 bp, 10 predicted proteins | sample 7446391 | NCBI WGS metagenome assembly JACCDY01 (sample SAMN15323451, study PRJNA562643) | freshwater metagenome | isolation source: river surface water | place: USA:Blue River Watershed | collected 2017-08-18 | reverse complement strand
TCAGGCGTAATCCGAGTGGCTTAGATTGGAAGTCAGTTTGTAATACTGCCAATCGAGTCAATGGATCAAGCAATCAATCGATTCGTGATTTTTTCGAATCTCACATGAAAGTGATGGAGATCAGACATCAAGATGGGCCAAGAGCCGGAAGTTCACAAGGCTTGGTTACTGGTTATTACGAGCCATATTTGAATGGTTCTCGTCAAAGAGGCGGGGTTTATCAAACACCAATTCATAGATACCCAGATGCTTGGAAAAAACGTAAGCCAGCTGAACTACCAAGCCGCGCTGAATTACTCTCCAGTGGCCAATTAAAAGGACAAGAGATTCTTTGGGTGGATGATCCTGTGGCTGCAGCATTCATGCAAGTTCAAGGGTCTGGTCGCGTGAGAATGAATGATGGCAAGGTGATTCGTTTGGGTTTTGCTGGCACCAATGATCATAAGTTCAAATCTTTTGCGCAATGGTTGTTAGATCGCAAAGAGATCACCCACGCGACTGCCACCATGCAAGGTATCCAAGCATGGTCAAAGAAAAATTCTCCTCAGCGTGTTCAAGAGATGTTGAACGCCAACCCACGGTATGTTTTCTTTAGAGAAATGCCAGTGGTGGCTGATGTCAATGTGGGTCCTATCGGGGCCTTGGGTGTGCCATTGACAGCCGAGCGTAGCATTGCAGTTGATCCTAAAGCACTTCCTTTGGGCGCACCGGTTTATTTGGCCAGCACCTACCCCTTGAGTGAAAAACCTTTGCGTCGTTTGATGATGGCTCAAGATACTGGTAGTGCGATTATCGGAGCGGTGCGAGCAGATTTTTATTGGGGCACAGGGGACCAAGCGGGCGAATATGCTGGCAGAATGAAGCAACAAGGCCGTATGTGGGTATTTTTACCGCGCTAAAGCATGGCTATTTGTACATTACTATTTGGGTATTACTTTTAGGGCGTTAACTTAAAAAGAGGTTGTGATGAGTGATGAAATGATTTTGACGTCGGTGACCGATCGAGTGGCTTTGATCACGCTTAATCGCCCCAAAGCGCTGAATGCTTTGAATGATCAATTGATGAACGAATTGGGCGCCGCTCTTTTAAAGTTTGATGCAGATGATCAAATTTCTTGCATCGTCATCACTGGCAGTGAGAAAGCCTTTGCTGCGGGTGCAGACATTGGTGGTATGGCCAACTTCAGTTTCAATGATGTTTATCAAGGCGATTACATCACCAAGAATTGGGAAACGATTCGCCGCATTCGCAAGCCTGTGATTGCTGCTGTGTCTGGATTTGCTTTGGGTGGTGGCTGTGAGTTAGCGATGATGTGTGATTTCATCATTGCCGCAGATAATGCTAAGTTTGGACAGCCTGAAATTAAATTAGGTATCTTGCCTGGTGCTGGTGGCACACAGCGTTTACCAAAAGCAGTATCCAAATCAAAAGCCATGGACATGTGTTTAACAGCCCGCATGATGGATGCGCAAGAAGCTGAAAGAGCTGGCTTGGTGTCCAGGGTTGTACCAGCTGAGCGCTTGATGGAAGAAGCCATGGGCGCAGCAAAAACTATTTCAGAGATGTCTTTGCCAATTGTGATGATGGTGAAAGAAAGCATCAACGCATCTTATGAATCGTCTTTGAGTGAAGGCATTCGTTTTGAGCGTCGAATGTTTCATGCGGCATTTGCCACAGAAGATCAAAAAGAAGGCATGAAGGCTTTTTTAGAAAAGCGACCGGCAAAATTCAAGCATCAATAAATCAGCAAAATTTAAATTTTCTTTAAAAGACTTCCTTTGAAATCTCTCAAAAAACTCGGATTTATTTTCTTGGGAGCCTTTTTCTTGAGCTCCTGCGCGACCGTTGATGTTGCTCAAAAGAATGTCCCACCACCTGAGAACGTTGATAAGTTTTCAATCCTCAATGAGGGTGGCAAGTTGCCTAAGGCATGGCAAATTTGGCGAGTCACACCACAGAAAAATAAAACTCAATACACCTTGAAGAATTATCAAGGTCGCACGGTTCTACATGCGAGTGCGGATGTGGCGGCTTCGGGTTTGGTTTTACCTCTAAAGCCACGCCCAGCTTCATATCAGATGTTGTCGTGGGAGTGGAAGGCCATGAACTTGATTGCTGATGCAGACAATCAAGAATCCAGTAAAGATGATGCACCCTTGAGAATCGTTGTGGCCTTTGATGGCGATAAATCAAAATTGCCACTGAAGGATCAAATGGTTTTTGAAATGGCAAAAATCATCAGCGGCCACGACATGCCTTATGCCAGCCTGATGTATGTCTGGTCAACCAAGAGTCCACTTGAAGCGGTGATTCCTAGTCCTAGAACATCTAGGATCAAGATGATTGTTGTGAACAGTGGTAGTGATCGTTTGGGCCAATGGCAGAAGCATCAACGAGACCTATCAAAAGACTATCAGATGGCTTTCAATGAGCCGCCCGGCAAAGTGATTGGTTTGGGTTTGCTGACTGATTCAGATAACACCAAGAGCAAAGTCAATGCGATTTATGGTGATATTGAATTAAAGAAAATGCCAGGAAAAAAATAAAGACCCAAGGTCGTAAGACTTTGAGTCTTTACATTACTTCTTCGAAGTGTTTTTCTTGATTATTTAGTCGATGCCAAATAGCGCTCTACCAAGCGAACCCAGTAAGTGCTTCCCAGTGGCAATAATTGATCATTGAAGTCATAACAAGGGTTGTGCAGTTGGCAAGGACCAAGGCCATGACCTTGTGAGCGATGATCGCCATCACCATTACCGATGAACACGTAGCAACCAGGTTTTTCTTGCAACATGAAGGCAAAATCTTCTGCACCCATGGTTGGGTCAACTCTTGAGTTCACGTGATGCTCGCCAACCAATTCTTTCATGACATCAACTGCAAACGCAGTTTCTTTTTCATGATTGATGGTGGGTGGGTAATTTCTAGAGAAAGTCACTTCTGCTGAGCAGTCAAATGCTTGCGCTGTGGCGCTGGCAATTTGGCGCAATCTTGATTCAATTAAATCAAGAACTTCAATTGTGAAGGTTCTGACCGTGCCACCAATCCAAGCGCTGTCGGGAATGATGTTGCTGGCATCGCCAGCATGAAACTGAGTGATCGATAGAACTGCTGCATCAACCGGTCTCTTGTTGCGCGTGATGATGGCTTGCAGTGAACCAATGATTTGGCTGGCAGCAAAAACAGGATCAGCGCTGTTGTGCGGTAAGGCAGCGTGACCGCCTTTACCTTTGACGGTGATCTGGAATTCATTGCTGGAAGCCATCATGGGACCAGGAGTCACAGCAAAGTCACCCACTGGAATACCAGGCCAATTGTGCATGCCAAATACAGCATCACAAGGGAATAAATCAAATAAGCCATCACGAATCATTTCTCTGGCACCACCACCGCCTTCTTCAGCCGGTTGGAAAATGAAATGAACCGTGCCTTTGAACTCGCGATGTTGTGCCAGGTATTGTGCAGCGCCTAATAACATCGCCACGTGACCATCGTGACCACAAGCGTGCATTTTTCCAGGGTGCTGGGAAGCGTGTTCAAAATGATTGTGTTCTTGGAGTGGCAGCGCATCCATGTCTGCACGTAAGCCGATGCTGCGACCTTTGCCTAAAGATCCTTCAATGATCCCGACAACACCAGTTTTACCTAAACCACGATGAATCTTGATGCCCCAAGACTCTAATTTTTGTGCCACCACATCAGACGTGCGTTTTTCTTCAAAGCACAACTCTGGGTGTGCATGAATATCGCGGCGAATCGCTTGAATGACTTCGGCAGACTCTAAGATTTCTGGTAATAATTTCATAATCTTGATTGATGGGTGATTAACCCTAATCATATCTCTTATATAGCAGGGATGCTAATTACTTCAGAATTACCCAAGTTTGGTACAGTGTTTCTGAATCAGAGAATCACATGTGATTTTTTAAAGGAAAAGCCTTGAATCAAGACAAACCTTGGTTGAACAGTTATCCCGATGGGGTGCCGCATCAAGTGGATGGGACCCAATTTGAGTCATTGAATGATTTATTTGCCCAATCATTCGCTCAATTCGGCTCAAGGCTTGCTTTTGATTGCATGGGCAAAAAAATCACTTACAAAGAATTAGATGAATTGTCTTGGCAGTTTGCCGCTTACTTACAGTCGCAAGGCTTGAGTAAAGGTGACCGCATTGCTTTGATGATGCCTAATCTCTTGCAGTACCCCGTCGCCTTGTTGGGGTCTTTGAGAGCGGGTTGTGTGGTCGTGAATGTCAATCCAATGTATACCGCTCGTGAACTGGCTTATCAGTTGAATGACTCTGGCGCAGATGCTTTGGTGATTTTGGAAAACTTTGCACATGTTTTCCAGAGCATTCAGGATCAGGTGTCAGTCAAGCATGTCCTGGTCACCAATGTTGGTGAGCTCATGGGGCTCAAAGGACATTTGATCAACTGGATCATCAGACATGTGAAAAAAGCGGTGCCAAGCTGGTCATTGAATGGTGTGAGCAGTTTTCAGGAGGCTTTGCAAAAAGGAAAAAATGTCAGAGCTTCGTTTACATCCGTGTCTATGAAGGGTGATGACATCGCTTTCTTGCAATACACCGGTGGCACAACCGGTGTGGCCAAAGGGGCGGTTTTATTGCACCGAAATATTTTGGCGAATATTGCGCAAATTGATGCTTGGCTTGAGCCAGGCTTGAGAGGTCTGCGCATCGAGCAATTGGTGTTTGTTTGTGCTTTGCCGATGTATCACATCTTTGCTTTGACGGCGTGTTGTTTGTTTGGTCTTAAGGCCGGTTGCTTAAATATTTTGGTGACCAATCCTAGAGATATTTCAGGCTTTGTGAAGTTGCTGAGTGGCTTGAAAGAATTCCACATATTTCCTGCGGTCAATACCTTGTTCAATGCTTTGATGAATCATCCAAAATTTTCAAGCATTGATTTTTCATCATTATTGGTGAGCATTGGTGGCGGTATGGCTGTGCAAAAGTCAGTAGCAGATCGTTGGCAGAAGTTAACTGGCAAACCAATTGCTGAAGGTTATGGGCTTTCTGAAACTTCACCGGTGGTTTGTTGCAATACCCCATTGATCGATGGATTTACGGGAACGATTGGTTTGCCTTTGCCAGGAACCGATATTTTGATTTTGGATAACGAGGAGCGCTCGGTGCCCATTGGTGAGCCAGGTGAGATTTGTATCAAGGGCCCTCAGTTGATGGCCTCTTATTGGAATCGCGATACTGAAACAATGCAATCAATGACGGCTCAGGGTTTTTTTAAAACAGGCGATATCGCCTATATGACTGCAGATGGTTACGTCAAAATCATTGATCGCAAGAAAGACACCATCGTGGTATCAGGGTTCAATGTTTACCCCAATGAGATTGAAGAAGTCTTAACGATGATGCCGGAGGTTCTGGAGTGCGCAGCGGTTGGTGTGAAAGACGGTGCTGCTGGAGAAGCTGTGAAAGTGTTCATTGTGAAAAAAGATCTTGGTTTGACTGAAAGCCAAGTCCTTGAGTACTGCAAAACACAATTAACTAATTACAAGCGACCAAAGTTCATTGAGTTTAGAACTGAATTGCCAAAATCAACCGTTGGCAAGATTTTGCGACGAGAGTTAAGAGATCTTGAGTCTTAATAGATCTTGAATCTTATGAGATGTTCTTTAAATAGCTGGCAGCTTTTTCCATCGCACTGATGCTGTAAGGAGTTTGAATGAACTCTTTGGGTAGCTCTGGAATGACTCCTATCAGAGGTGCTGGTATCAAGCTCTCTAAGGTAGCAATATTTTCTTGAAGCAATGTCATGGGCCCTATGGTATTTGCTACCCACCCAGCTAAGCGCAAGCCTCTTGCCTGAATTGCTTCAACAGTCAGTAATGCATGATTGATGCAACCCAGTCTCATGCCAACTACTAAGACAATTGGTAGACCCATATCTTGGGCAAAGTCAGCGCTGGTTTTGCCATCATGAAATGGCACCTTGAAACCACCAACCCCTTCAACCACGATTGCATCTGATTTTTCACGCACTGCTTTGAATGCATTGAGCATCGCTGAATAATCGAGGTGCGTACCTGATTCTTTTGCAACCAAATGAGGGGCTGCTGGGGTTGAAAGTTGATATGGGCAAATGTCTAAATAATTGTCTTGTGGCTTGTAAGTCATGACTCTGGAAAGTGCCAAGATGTCTTCATTGCCCATCTTTCCATCAATCAAATTCATACCGGCAACCACTGGTTTAAAACCTGCGACCACAGTGTGTTGTTGTTTTAATTGGGTGATCAAGGCGCCAGAAATTAATGTCTTACCAACTTCTGTGTCAGTACCGGTCACAAAAAAACCAGGTTTGCCAAGTTCAATAGATTTACTCATTTCAAAGGCCATCCTCAATCTCTACCAACGCTTGAACTAATTGATCAATCTGCTCTTTGTTGTGACTCGCTGAGAATGTGATGCGCAATCTGGCGGTATTCGCCGGCACAGTCGGAGGTCTGATCGCTGGCACCCAGATATTCTTTTTGTAAAGATGTTGAGCCACTTGCAAGGCATCTTCAGTTTTACCAATCATGATTGGTTGAATGGCTGTGTCTGATGACATCAATACCCACTTCTTTAAGTGCAGTGTTTTTTTCCAATATTGAATATTGTGATTCAGTGCTGTGCGATAAGAATTATCAGAGATGAGTTCTAAGCTTTTGAGTAAACCGTGGGCGAGTGCAGGAGGTGATGCAGTGGTGTAGATATAAGGGCGACCTTTTTGTAAGATCCACTCCACCAATGTCTTGTGTCCAGCAACGAATGCGCCACTGATGCCAGCTGCTTTACCCAATGTGCCGATATATATGATTCTTGACGCAGCTTCGTTAGATTTTTGAATGCCGGCATGTTCAAGAATGCCAAAACCGTGTTGACCAAGAACACCAAAGCCGTGAGCATCGTCTACCAAAATCAGTGCATCGTATTGATGAGCCAGTTTGAGCAACTCGGTGACTTGTGCAAGATCACCATCCATGCTGAAGACGCCATCAGTGACAATCAGTTTAAATTGATTGGTGTCGTTAGCCAGGAGTTGTTCAAGGGCTTGCAAGTCTTGGTGTGGAAATACATGCACCTTGGCTTGATTTTGTTTGCTGGCCAAACGAACGCCGTCGATCAATGATGCATGATTGAGCTCTTCCGAGTAGATGCTCATCACTTGATTGGATCCTAGGCTGCTACTGATTGCAGTGATGGCGGCAAGATTGGCCATGTAGCCCGTGCTAAAAAATAATGCGCGAACTTCTGGAATGAATGCTTCTTGAGTTTTTGCTAAGGCTTTTTCTAGATCATCATGGGGGCGATGATGGCCGCTGATCATGTGTGATGCGCCGCTGCCTGAACCAAAGCGTTGTAGACCTTCTGAGATTGCTTTGGCTAATTCAGGATGATTGGCTAGTCCCAAATAATCGTTGCTGCAAAACGTCAGCATGGCTTGACCATCGATTGTCATCACAGGCGCGCTGGCACTGTCACAAATCTTCAGCGTTCTTTTAAGCGACTGCTGCTCTAAGTCGCCTAGAAGATGATTGAAGTGGTCGATGTATCTGAGGGTCATGCTTTAGCCGTGGCATTCAAGCTTGCTTGAATGCCCTTTGATAAGTGAGTGATTTCATCAGAGCTAATGATATACGGCGGCATGATGTAAATCGTTGAACCAATTGGGCGTACCAAGATACCTTGATTTAAAGCGTTCACAAAAAATTCTTTTGAGAAATTCTCGCAGAGGTAATCTGGTTTGATATCAAAAGCCAGAATCATGCCCGTCTGTCTAAAGTGGATGATGCGTGCATCTTCTTTTACCCAAGCAAAAGCATCGGATAATTTTTTAGCAAGGATCTTATTTTTTTCTAAGATATTTTCTTTTTCAAAAATATCCAATGTGGCCAAAGCTGCTCTGCATGCCAAAGGATTGCCTGTGTATGAGTGGGAGTGCAAAAATCCTTTGCGTGCATCTTGGTGGTAGAAGGCTTGATAAATCTCATCAGTTGTCATCACAAGTGATAGTGGTAAATAGCCACCACTGATGCCTTTGGATAAAGCTAAGAAATCAGGCCAGATGCCGGCTTGTTCAACAGCAAAGAAAGTGCCTGTTCTGCCGCAACCCACAGCGATTTCATCGGCGATCAAATGTATTTGATATTGATCGCACAGCTTTCTGATGCCTTGAAGATATAAAGGGTCGTGCATGATCATGCCAGACGCACATTGAACTAAAGGCTCAACAATCAAGGCCGCAATATTTTTTGATTGCTTGCTTAGTAACTCTTCTAAATTTTTAAGTGCGCTTGTTGCGATGTCTTTGGCGGTTTGATTGCCTGTTGCAAGGCGTGCATCGGGGTTTACAACGATGTGAGCTGGGTGAGTCAGTGGACCGTAGGTTTCTTTAAAGATCGCAATGTCTGTAACAGCCAAGGCACCCAAGGTTTCACCGTGATAACTATTTTTAAGGCAGATGAATTCTTTTTTATCTGGCAAGCCTTTGTTCTGCCAATAATGAAAACTCATCTTCAATGCCATCTCGATGGCAGATGCGCCATCGGACGCATAAAAGGTATGACCCAATCGATGTTGGGTCAGTCTGCTTAGGCGTTCAGATAGTTCCACCACAGGTTTGTGTGTGAAGCCTGCCAACATCACGTGCTCTAAAGAATCCAATTGATCTTTCAGCGCTTGATTGATTGTAGGGTTGGCGTGACCGAATAAATTCACCCACCAAGAGCTGATCGCATCCAAGTAGCGATTGCCATCATGGTCGTACAGCCAAGTACCTTTGCCATGAGAAATCGCCACCAAAGGAAATTGCTCATGATGTTTCATTTGAGTGCAAGGGTGCCACACAGACGCCAAGCTGCGCTCTACAAGATCTTGAGATAGTGAAGAGGTTTTTGGATTCATTCGGCTTTGATTCCTGTTTCCTCGATCAACTTGGACCAACGTTTGGAGTCTTGTTGAATTAATTGGTTCAATGCTTCTGGTCCTTGAGGATTTGCTTCTAAGCCGATGGCAGAAAGTCGTTCTTTCACTTCGGGAAGATTCAGGATGCGTTTTGTCTCTAGAGCAATTTTTTGCACGTCGGCTTTATTCATCCCTGCAGGACCCATCAGAGAGAACCAAGAGGTGACTTGAAAGTTTTTCAAGCCAGGAACGCCAGACTCACTCAAGGTTGGAATGTCTGGTGCGTGGATTGAGCGCTGCATGCTGGTGACCCCAATTGCTTTTAAGTCACCTGATCTAATCAAAGGCAATGCAGAAGCCAAGTTATCGAAACTCATGTGTACTCGCCCACCCAATAAATCTGGCATGGCTTGAGCTCTGCCTTTGTAAGGGATGTGTTTGATTTTTGTGTTCGTCAATTGCTGAAATAGTTCGCCCGATAAATGAATCGATGTTCCGACACCAGAAGATGAGTAACTCAAATCATGAGGCTTTGATTTGGCCAAAGCAATCAAACTTTTGGCATCTGTTGCAGGGACTTGTTTATTCAATACCAACACATTGGGAGTGCTGGCTAAAAAAGTGATCGACTCTAAATCTTTGCGAGGATCATAGTTAAGATTTTTGTATAAAAAGGGATTGATGGTCAGTGTGCCAACAGTTCCAATCACCAGCGTGTGACCATTGGGCTGAGCTTTGGCCGTCAGTTCTGTACCAATATTGCCGCCAGCACCTGGTTTATTTTCAACAATTACCTGATTATTAAGGTCTTTTTGCCAGTGTTCAGCCAAAATCCTGGCCAAAATATCCGGTGCTCCACCTGGGGTAAAAGTGACAATGATTTTGACCGGCTCTGAACTGCGGTTAGGCCATGACTTTTCTGCATAAGACGCAAAGGTCAGGATACTTAAAGAAATAAAAGTTACGATATAACGCATACCTCTATTTGAACACTTCGACCTGTATCATTGGCAATTATGACTATGAATGACCCTAAAAATTACTCGTCCATTTCTGTTGAGCAGGTCTTAGAGCTCTACGAATTGCCCATGAATGAATTGATGGCTCGCGCAGCGCAAGTTCATCAAGAAAACTTTCCTGAGGGTGATATTGAGTTAGCCACTTTGTTGTCAATCAAAACGGGTGGATGTCCTGAAGATTGTGGGTATTGCCCACAGGCAGCCAGATATCACACTGATGTCAAAGCAACCAAGTTGATGGATGTCGAAGAAGTTTTGGCTGCAGCTAAAGCTGCTAAAGAAGCAGGGTCGAATCGTTTTTGTATGGGTGCTGCTTGGCGCGAACCAAAAGATCGCGATATCGAGAAAGTGGTTGCCATGATCAAAGGCGTTAAGGATTTAGGTTTAGAGACTTGTGCCACCTTGGGCATGTTGGCGCCTGAACAAGCAAAAGCTTTGGGCGATGCTGGTCTTGACTATTACAACCACAATCTTGATACAAGTGAAGATTTCTACGGTTCAGTGATCAACACACGTCAGTATCAAGATCGTTTGGATACATTACAAAGTGTGCGCAGTGCAGGCATGTCTGTGTGTTGTGGCGGCATCATTGGCATGGGCGAAACTCGTCGCCAACGTGCTGGATTGATCGCCAAGCTAGCAAATTTAAATCCATACCCAGAATCAGTGCCTATCAATCATTTGGTACCAGTTCCTGGCACTCCACTAGAAGATCAAAAAGGTGTTGACCCTTTAGAGTTTGTGAGAACTATTGCGATTGCACGTATCACCATGCCAACTGCAAGGGTGCGTCTCTCTGCAGGGCGTCAAGAGTTGGGTCGACCAGTTCAAGCGATGTGTTTCATGGCCGGTGCCAATTCAATTTTCTATGGCGATAAATTGCTCACAACCGACAATCCCGAGGCGGATGCCGATCGTGAGCTGTTGGCTGAGCTAGGCTTAAAAACTAAAACAGCTTGTAAAGCTGAGGTGCTTGTTTAAGCTTAACTAAACCAGTCGCTGGATTAAAACTTGTGTCTTAATCCAGCTGTCACACCATACTGACTTTTTTGACGATTGCCATTAGCAACACCATTTGAATTGCGGTGTTGATCTAAGAAACCATAGATATCAGTTTGCTTTGAGAGTTTATAAACGCTGGTGATCACCAAGCTTTTATCTTTGTCGACCAGGTGACGAGTCTTGTGATCGTGTTGCAATTTTGTGTAATGAGCAATACCTAAGTCCACTCTAGGACTGAATTGGTATTGCATACCCCAAGCACTCACAAAAACATCAGATGCCAATTGATCTCTTTCAGGAGATGACTGATGACTTGTTTGGAAGATACTGCCGCGCTGAATAGCTGGCAGCTTTGAGTGAGACATACCGGTTTTAAATGTCCATCGATTAAAGCGATACTCACCACCAAAGTTAATGATCTTTGTTGAGCCTAATGATTGTGATGATTTGGCAGCAGTGCCTGCTGATTTAGCAACATCAATCTCTGTGAATGATCCACCGACAGACCAGTTGACATCACGATACTTCATACCAATCGCTGTGCTACTGCCATGCTTCACTGAACCAACTTGATTGCCACTTTGATAGCTGGCTAAAAAGGTCACACGATTGAGTTGGTGTTGATACTTGATCGTGCCATCAGAGCGATTGTGATTATTTTTTAAATCTGTGTAGCCACTCAAATAATGAATCAAACCTTTTTGGTTCAAGTTATTCGTTGGATCAAAATCTTTGATCGCATCATAGCCAACCGTGTTCTGACGACCTATGGTCAACTGACCTAAAGATTGATTGCTGATGCCTAGATGAGCTTGGCGTCCAAACAAACTTTTGTTGTCTGATTTTTTGCCATGAACTGATGTGTCACTGGATGAATTATTGTCACCCGTGTTCATATCAAAGCCAGTTTCTAGTTTGAAAAAAGTTTTATTACCACCACCTAAATTTTCTTCTCCTTTAAAACCAAGGTGAGGTGCTGATAAACCTCCTGAGTTAGCGCTTAACTGAGAATCTTTGCTGTTACCTAACTGATCTTTGCCTGCATGATTTTGATACCTCATGCCAGCATCAACGGTGCCGTAAATGGTGACATTGGATTGAGCCTGGACACTTTTGATGACCAGTGGTGAAGCCATAAGGGACATCACCGCTACGCTGATGAGCGATTTCTTCATTGTTTCTCCATAAAAATAGTGATGTAAAAAAACAACAAACGATGTGTTTTTCTACAGGTTCTACATAAGAACCATTTACGAAGATAACAATAAAGGCATTAATAAACCAAGTTAACTCATAAAAATAAGGTCATTTATCCATAAAATGTTGTAATAAAACAACATAAAGAGCTGATTGATGTCAAAACCAATAATCCTCCAAGCGTTTAAGATATTCCTATGAGCCAGTTTGCAAAATCATCCCAAAACCCCATTGATGGTTTCATCATCGAATTTGATCGTGCTTTGCGTTCAATTGTTGGTGCCACTCCCATGAGACGATCCGTTCCAGACTCATCAACGAATGATCAATGTGAGTTAACAGTTGAAGAAAAAAAACACGCCGCAGGTTTGATGCGGGTGAATCATGTGGGAGAAGTTTGTGCGCAAGCTTTGTATCAATCGCAAAAGTTACATGCAAAAAGTGATGATTTAAAAAATAAATTAGAGCATGCAGCGATTGAGGAAGAAGACCACCTGGCTTGGTGCGAGAGGCGATTGGAGGAATTAGATTCTCGTCCAAGTTTGCTCAATCCT
>JACCDY010281436.1_pt1 | contig 12710 bp, 8 predicted proteins | sample 7446391 | NCBI WGS metagenome assembly JACCDY01 (sample SAMN15323451, study PRJNA562643) | freshwater metagenome | isolation source: river surface water | place: USA:Blue River Watershed | collected 2017-08-18 | reverse complement strand
GATTCCGTTACCACTGCGGGTTTGCAGACCTGCATTGCTGCGGGCGGCTGGTTCGTTTACTCACTCACTCTCGAACCGTCTTGGTTGGAATTTTAGCAAGCGGAAACCAGTTTAGCCTGACGCCGTCTGCATAGAACTCAGCCCTGCGCCGCCTCATGCGCCTTGTTCGCCTTGTGCACGATCTTGCGGGCCATGCTCCAGCGGTGCACTTCGCTGGGGCCGTCATAAATCCTAAAGGCGCGCATGTCCATGAAGATGCGCATGACCGGGGTGTCGGCCGTCACGCCCTGACCGCCCAAAATCTGCACGCAGCGGTCCACCACGCGCCATTCGGCTTCTGAGCAGGCCACCTTGGCGCGGCTCGATTCAAAGCCGCCTTTTTGCCCCTGGTCCAGCAGCCAGGCGGTGTGCCAGATGTGCAGTCGGGCGGTCTGCAGATCGATGTCGTTGTCGGCCAGCATGAAGCCCACGCCTTCGTGTTCGGCCAGCGGTTTGCCAAACGCTTTGCGACGGCTGGCGTACTCCACTGCGATGTCGTGCGCCCGGCGCGCCTGGCCCAGCCAGCGCATGCAGTGCGTCAGGCGTGCCGGGGCCAGCCGCACCTGTGCGTAGCGAAAGCCCTGGCCCACCTCGCCCAGCACATCGGTGGCGGGCACGCGCAAATTGTCAAAGCACAGTACCCCGTGGCCACCGGTAAAGCAGTTGTCCATCGCGTCCATGCTGCGCTCCAGCCGGATGCCGGGTTTGTCCATGTCCGTCAAAAACATGGTGGCGGTGCCGTCTTCCATGCGCGCCATCACGATGGCGTAGTCGGCCCCTTCGGCCCCGGTGATGAACCACTTGCGGCCGTTGATCACATAGTCATCGCCATCGCGCACAGCGGTCGTGGTCAACATCGACGGGTCAGCCCCCGCGCCCGGATCGGGCTCGGTCATGGCAAAGCACGAACGGGTCTGCCCGGCCACTTGCGGGCGCAACCAGCGTTCCTTTTGGGCGTGGGTGGCCACCTCTTCCATCAGGTGGATGTTGCCCTCGTCGGGCGCGTGGATGTTGAGCGCCGTGGGCCCCAGGTTGGAATAACCAGCCTCTTCAAACACCACCGCCTTGGCGATGTGGCTCAGGCCCAGGCCGCCCATGTCGACCGAAGCGTGCGGTGTGAGCAAGCCTGCAGCGCGGGCGCGTTCGATCAGCTCGCGGCGTAAATCTTCTGAAGGGCCATGCGCGCCGTGCCGAGGGTCACCTTCGAGCGGAATCACCTGCTCGGCGATGAATTGGCGGGTGCGCTCACGCAGCGCCTGCAAGTCGGGGGAGATGTCAAAGTTCATGTGTTCATTCCATGGGGTGTGTGCCGCTTGGCGTGCCTTGAAATCCGCCAAGGCCGGGCGCTTGCCTGCAGTGTGAAAGCTCAGGCCTTCTTGCACCTGTCAGACGGGTGACTCCCTGTCCCGCAGGGGTCATGACATGCCCCGCAAGCAAGCGGCCACCTTGTCGCGCAGTCGACAGTTGTTGCGCTGCAGCTCAGGGAATCCCCTAGCGCCAGATGGGGGGTCTTGCTCTAAATTGATTCTTAAGTCAGTTCTGTTACTCGCCAGTAACTGTTGTTTTGAAAAGAGATTTGATGGTTTCCACGCCGACAAAAACTGCTGCCAAAACCTCCGGTAAAGGAGCTACCGGTACGGTCGCGTCGCCCTGGGCAGCTCGGCAGGAGCGGGAGCAGCAGCACCAGACCAAGAAGGAAGCGGTGCTCTTGGCGGCGGCGCGCCTGTTCACACGCAAGGGTTTTCAGGGCACCTCGCTCGACGACATTGCGCAAAGTCTGGGCGTGACCAAGCCCACGCTGTACTACTACATCGACAACAAGGAGCAAATCCTGTTTGAGTGTGTGGAGCGTGAACTGGCCATGTTCCGAAACGGCTTGCAGGCGCTGCAAGCGCAAGGGCACAGCGGGCGCGAACGTCTGCGCCTGGCCATGCAGCTGTACGCCAGCGTGGTCACCGGTGACTTTGGCTTGTGCGTGAGCCGGGTGGGTGAAGACCCCTTGCCCGAAGTGCGGCGCCACGAACTGCGCAACCTCAAGGCCCAGGTGGATGCAGACTTTCGTGCCCTGATCGCGCAAGGCATGTCCGAGGGCTGGATCATGGCGGGCGACCCGGGGGTTGGGGCGTTTTCGGTGGTCGGGGCCATCGGCGGCATCGGGCGCTGGTACCGGCCCGAAGCGCATTCTGAAAAAAGCCTGCAAGACGCGGTCACCCATTGCATCGAAATGCTCATGCGCGGTGTGCTGAGCGCGCCGCACGACAACCACGCAACCGCCAAACTGGCAGGAGATGCCTTGAAAACCGCCATCCGTCGCGAAAGCCATTTTGACCACCGCATCGTGCGCTGCTATGCCGAGCGACCCGCCACGCTAGCGCAGATGCTGGGCACCGCAGCGCGGCAGTTTCCGCAAGGCGCGGCCATGGTGTGTGGCGATTTGCGCCTGAGCTGGCATGAGCTGCACCACGCGGCCTGCAAATGCGCAGGCGGTCTGGCCCAGCGCGGCGTGGTGGCGGGCGACCGCGTGGCCCTGCACCTGGGCAATGGCAGCGAATTTGTGATTGCCGCTCTGGCGTGCGCCTGGCTGGGTGCGGTGTTGGTACCCGTGAGTTCCAGGGCACGTGGTGTGGAGCTGGCGTTTGCGCTGAACAATTCCGAAGCCAAGGCGCTCATTTGCGGCGCCGAGTTGGCCGACCTGCAACCCGCGCCCGAGCAACTGCCGCATTTGAGGTGCCGCATTGTGACCGGCACGGCAGCGCGTGAAGGCTTTGAAACATTTGCCGCGCTCATGATGGCGCCGCCCCTGAGCACGGCGCACGAGGGCGCTGAAGACGACTTGGCCGTGCTGCTCTACACCTCGGGCACCACGGGCCGCCCCAAGGGTGCCATGATCAGCCACCTGAACATCGTGCATTCGGTGATGCACTACGCGCAATTGATGAACCTGAGCGCGCAAGACCGCACCGCCGTGGCCGTGCCCCTGAGCCATGTGACTGGTCTGGTGGCCCAGCTCTACGCCATGCTGCACTGCGGCGGCTGCATGGTGGTGATGCCGCAGTTCAAGGCGGCCGATTTCATCCGGTTGGCGGGGGCTGAAAAAATCACCCACACCATCATGGTCCCGGCCATGTACAACCTGTGCCTGCTCTTGCCCGACCTGCAAGAGCATGACCTGAGCCACTGGCGCATCGGTGCCTATGGCGGAGCGTCCATGCCGACCGCCACCATCGATGGCCTGGCCGTCAAGCTGCCTGGCCTGGTGCTGATGAATGCCTATGGCGCCACCGAAACCTGCTCCCCCGCCACCATCATGCCGCCCGGCCAGACCGCTGCGCACCGCGACAGCGTGGGTCAAGCAGTGCCCTGCGGTGAGATTTGCGTGGTGGACGAACAGGGCAACGAATTGCCGCGAGGCGGCGTGGGCGAAATCTGGATCGCAGGGCCCATGGTGGTGAGCGGTTACTGGAACAACCCGCAGGCCACAGCCAGCGAGTTCACCGGCGGTTTCTGGCATTCGGGCGACATCGGCAGCATGGATGCCGAAGGCTTTGTGCGCGTTCTGGACCGCAAGAAAGACGTGATCATCCGGGGTGGCTACAAGGTGTATTGCGCCTCGGTAGAAAACGTCTTGTGTGAACACCCCCAAGTGCTGGAGGCCGCGCTGGTGGGCGTGCCCTGCGCGGTGCTGGGCGAGCGCGTGCACGCCTTTGTGTGCGTGCGTGAACTCCATGACCAGACGCAGGTCAGCGCCTTGCAAGCGTATTGCACGCCGCTGCTGGCCGACTACGCCGTGCCCGAGACCTGGACCATCGGCACCGAGCCGCTGCCGCGCAACCTCAACGGCAAGATCGTCAAACGCGAACTGCGGCAGTCCCTGCAAGCAGCCCTTATCTGAGTGAGATGTTCATGATCAAGTTACGCGCCACACAGCAGACCATCGTCTTCGCCATCTTTGTGGTGATGTTCATCGCCCTGGCGGCCTTTTTGCCGGGCTTTGCGCAGGTGGACAACCTGCTGACCTTGCTGCAAAACGTCGCCATTCTGGGCATTTTGGGCTTGGGCATGGCGGTGGTGGTGATCGGGCGAGGCATCGACATTTCGATGATCGCGGCCATGGCGGTGCCTTCGGGCTTTTTGCTGCAACTGGTGCAAAACGGTTATGGCATCGGCCCGGCTGTGGGCGTGGCGCTTTGCCTGTCGTTGGCCTTTGGCCTGCTCAATGGCTGGTTGATCGCCTATGCCGAAGTGCCCTCGCTGTTCACCACGCTGGCTTCGGGTCTGTTTTTGGCAGGGCTGGGCCAGGCTTTCATCTTTCAGCTCGAAGTCGTGCAGTGGCCCGAGACTCTGGACGCGCTGGTCTGGGTGGGTCGGGGTGCGTTGCTGGGCATTCCCACGCCAGTGATCATGTTTGGTTTGGCGGCCACGCTGCTGTCGCTTTTTCTGGGGCGCATGCGCGCTGGCACTTTCATTTACGCCATGGGTGACAACCCGCTGACCGCGCGCGCCACCGGGCTGCCCACACGGCCCATCATGGTGTTGCAGTTTGTGCTGGCCGCGCTGGTCGGTCTGTTTGCGGGTCTGGTCATGTCGGCATCGGTCAACAGCATGCCCACGCGCATCTTCAACTCGACCATGGTCTACGACGTGGTGCTGGTGGTGGTGCTGGGTGGCATTGGCTTGGCGGGCGGTCGTGGCGGGGTGGTCAACGTGATCATCGGCACGCTGCTGATCGGCACCATGCTCAACGGCATGACGATCATGGACATCTCTTATTCCGTGCAAAACATTGTCAAAGGGGTGGTGCTGCTGGCCGCCATCCTGATCGATTCGATTTTGAACCCCCGCAACGAAGAGACCGCACAGCAAGGGGACATCTGAGCACAGCCAGACGCCCGGCTTGTTGGGGCGTCAACCACTTTTAACCACCAGGAGACAGGCAATGAGGATTTTTCAAAAATTGAGCACCGCAGCAGCCGTTTTGACGCTGGGCCTTTGCGCGGCCACATCCGCCATGGCGCAAGGCAAAGGGCTGGATGAGCCGTTTCGCGACGGCTACAAAAAAGCCCTTGCAGGCAAGACCGTGGGCTTCATTCCGGTGGCTTTTGGCTTTGACCTGGCCATTGGTTGGCACGCGGGCCTGAAAAAAGAACTTGAAGCCGCGGGCATGAAAGTGGTCGTGCGCGACCCCAACTGGAACACCAACGCAGGCGCCCAAGCCTTCACCGCGCTGATTGCCGAAAAACCGGCCGTCATCGTGATCCACAACCCCGATGTGCAAACCTACGCCAAGCTGATCAAGAAGGCCGAAGACGAAGGCATTTACGTGGTGCAGATCAACATGCGCTCGGCCCAGCCTTCCACCGCCTTTGTGGGCGCTGACTGGGTGGACATTGGCGAGCGCAACGCCGAGGCCGTGGTGCAGGCTTGCAAGGGCAAGAGCAACAAGATCGCCATCGTGCAAGGCGCGCCGACGGCCGCCACCAGCGCTTACACCCTCAAGGGCGTTGAAAACATCCTGGCCAAGCACCCCGAAATCAAGGTCGTGTCCAACCAGGCGGCTGACTGGGACGCCGCCAAAGCCAAGGCTTTGACCCAGACGGTGCTCAAGCAAAACCCGGACCTGTGCGGCATCATCGGCTTTTGGGATGGCATGGACATTGGTACCGCAGCAGCGGTCAAGGAAGCAGGCCTGACCGGCAAGGTCTACCTGGCCACATCGGGTGGCGGTGAACAAAAAGGCGCTTGCGACATGGTCAAGTCCGGGGCGTTTGACCTGGACATCAGCTACGACGTGCCCACCCAAGCGAGCAACATGGCGGCCATGATCAAGTGGCTGGTGCAAGGCGGCGTCAAGCCCGGCGCAGCCAAGCAAAACATCTACACCACGCTGATCCCGATCACCAAGCAAAACGCCGCTGCTGAAGGCACTTGCTGGAAGCTGGCCGCATCCAAGTAAGCGGGCCTTCGATGCCTCATGACGGCAAGGTGGGTGGCATGGCCCGCCCTCCTTGCCGCCTTGAGTGCTTGTTTTGTACACCCCCACACACCCTGGTTTGCACATGACTGAAACCCTGACCCGACTGCGCTACAAATATTGGCCCGATCACTGGGTGGGCGAGATCCTGTCCAAGCGCTGGACGGAGACCGCCGTGCCGGTGTTGCTGCTGGTGATGGTGGTCTTTTTCTCGGGCCAGCTGGTGCCCAACTTCTACAGCGCCACCATGCTGGCCGACACCTTGCGGCAAGCCGGAGAGATTGGCTTCATCGTGCTGGGCATGGCGCTGGTGATGATCGTCGGCGGCATCGACCTGTCGGTGGGCTCCATGTTTGCGCTGACCAATTTTTGCGCCCTGATGCTGATGCATGTGCTCAAGTGGCCGGTGGCCCTGGCTGTGCCGGGCACCCTGGTGTTTGGCGCCTTGTTGGGGGCGGTCAATGGGGTATTGATCGGTTATTTGCGCCTCCGGGCTTTTTTGACCACGCTGATCACGCTGATCATTTTTTGCTCGCTCTATGAAATCCTGAGCCTGCAGTATTCGACCGCCATTGCCGGCAGCATCCCCGATTCCGAGGTCTGGGACTTTCTGGGCAATGGCACGTTTTTGGGCCTGCCCACCGTGGCCTGGGCCTATGCGCTCGCCGCCATCGGCGGCCATGTGATGCTCACGCGCTTGCGCGTGGGCTGGCACATCATGGCCATTGGCGGCTCGCGCCGTTCGGCCTACAACAGCGGCATCGCCGTGCGCCGCACCGTGGCCCTGAGCTATGTGGCCAGCGGCATGCTGACGGCGGTGGGCGGCTGCTTTTTTGCGTCGCGCCTGGCCACGGCGGGTGCCGACATTGGCGTGGGCATGGAGGTGCTGGTGCTCACCGCGGCTGTGCTCGGCGGCATCAGCCTGGGCGGTGGCCGGGGCTCGGTGACCAAGGCCCTGGTGGGCACCTTGGTGGTGCTGCTCATCACCAACGGCCTGACCTCCATGTCGGTCTCCGGGGGGCTGACGCGCATGGTGCTGGCGGGCATCCTGATTGCGGCGGCCGTCATCGATGTGCGCTGGCTCAAGAACCGCCACCGCATCATCAGCAAGGTGTATGTGAGCCCGGCCTACCAGGCCCTGGCACCCGCGCCGGTGTGCACGCCCGAAGGCGAAGGCCCCAGTACCGACCCTTGGACCTTGAACAACAAACTGCGTGCGGTCGAAACGATTGGTCTGGGCCGCATCGAAGCGCCTGAAGACGTGATCCTGGACCGCGAGAACAACCTGTATGCAGGCTCGCGCCATGGCGACGTGATCCGCCTTTTTGCCCCCGACTACCAGCGCATGGAGGTCTTTGCGCACATTGGTGGCCAGCCTTTGGGCATGGCTTTTGACCGGCAGGACAACCTGGTGGTTTGCGTGGGCGGCATGGGCCTGTACCGCATCACGCCCGAGCGCGAGGTGCAGCGTGTGACCGACGAGACCAACCGCAGCTGGAGCTCGATCAACGACGACAGCCGACTGCGCCTGGCCGACGACCTGGACATTGCCGACGACGGCCGCATCTTTTTCAGCGAAGCCACCGTGCGCTACGAGATGCACGAATGGGCGGTCGATGGCCTGGAAGCGCGTGGCAATGGCCGCATCGTCTGCTATGACCCGCGCGACAACAGCACCCAAACCGTGTTGCGCGGGCTGCGTTTCCCCAACGGCATTTGCATCGCCAGCGACGGCCAGTCGATCTTGTTTGCCGAAACCTGGGGCTGCTGCATCAAGCGCTTCTGGTTCGATGGCCCCAAGAAGGACCAGGTCGAGATGGTGGTCGACAACCTGCCGGGCTACCCCGACAACATCAACCTGGCCTCGGACGGCAACTACTGGCTGGCCCTGGTGGGCATGCGCGGCCCCGCCTACGACCTGGCGCTGCGCATGCCGGGCTTCCGCCAGCGCATGGCCAAGCGGGTGCCGTTTGACGAGTGGCTGTTCCCCAACATCAACACCGGCTGCGTGCTCAAATTTTCTGAAAAAGGCGAGATCCTGGAAACGCTGTGGGACTTGGGCGGCGAGAACCACCCCATGATCACCTCGATGCGCGAACACCAAGGCCACCTGTACCTGGGCGGCATCTCCAACAACCGCATTGGCCGCTACAAGCTCGATAACGCCGATCCGAATTTTTCTCAATACGGCCAACGCTGGGGAGCACGCTGATGCTGACAAGTTTGCGCAATTGGAGTGACCGACTGCTGGGACGCGGCAGTGCCGCCATCACCGTGCCGGTCATGGACGGGGCACTCAAGCCCAACCGCCAGCTCGACGACGCCACCGTGGTGGCCGAGATCGCAGGCATTGACGACCTGGCCAGCGATGGTCAGCGGCTGTGGATCAGCGCCGGGGCGCGTTTGCTGCGGCTGCAAGAAGGTCAACCCGTGCTGGTGCGTGAGTTCAACGTGAACATCACCGCTCTGGCCGCACAAGCCAACGGCACCCTGGCCGTGGCCCTGGGCGGCACGCAGGTGCAATTGCTGCACACACAGGCCGACGGCAGCCTGCGCGATGGGCCTGCGCTGCAGAGCCTGCAGGGCCAGCCTTTGCACAGTGTCAATGCGCTGGCGTTTGAGGCCGACGGCGCGGTCTTGCTCAGCGACGGCTCACAGCGGCGCAGCACCGACCAGTGGTGCCATGACCTGATGGAGTTGGGCCACAGCGGCCGCGTGGCGCGCTGGCAACCCTCCACAGGTGCGGTGCAGAGTCTGGCCAGCGGCTTGCACCATGCTTTTGGCGTGCTGTCGCTGGGTGGGCAGGCCCTGTACAGCGAGAGCTGGAAGCACCGCGTCACCCCAGCCTCGGGTGCTGGCAAGGGCAAGGATGCGCTGGTGGCCGAATTGCCCGGCTACCCCTCGCGCATGAGCGCAGCGGCGGGCGGCGGTTTTTGGCTGAGCTGCTTTGTCTGCCGCTCGCAGCTGGTGGAGTTTGTGTTGCGCGAACCCGCTTACCGCAAGCGCATGCTGCAAGAGATTGACCCGCGTTACTGGATCGCCCCGGCCCTGTCGTCTGGCCACAGCTTTCTGGAACCTTTGCAAGGCGCGGGCGTCAAGCAAATGGGCATGCTCAAACCTTGGGCGCCACCGCGCTCTTATGGCCTGGTGCTGCGGGTTGCGGCAGATGGCCGGATCCTCTCGTCTTTGCACAGCCAGGTAGACGGGCGCCACCACGGCGTCACGGCCGTGGTCGAGTGGGGCGGCGCTTTGTGGGTGGCCTCCAAAGGGGCGGGCCGACTTTTGCGGATCGATCTGAATAAGGCGGAGGCCCGGACATGACACACCCCACAAACCCAGCAAACACCACACCCAGCGCCTCCACCGAAGTGGTGCTGGAACTGCGCCAGGCGACCAAGCGCTACAGCGGCGTGCCGGCGATTGAAAACGTCGATTTTTCTCTGCGCCGAGGCGAAATCCATGCGCTGCTGGGTGAAAACGGCGCGGGCAAATCCACGCTCACCAAGGTCATGGCTGGGGTGGTGCCCCTGAGCTCAGGCCAGATGCTGGTGCACGGGCAAGAGGTGCAGCTGTCCACGCCCTTGCAGGCGCTGGAACACGGCATTGCCATGGTGTTTCAGGAGACCAGTCTGGTGCCCACCATGACGGTGGCGCAGAACCTGTTTCTGGGTCAGGAGCAGTTTTTCAACCGCTTGCGCGGGGTCTACATTTCGGCGCAGCAGTTTTTGCAGTCGCTCAACTTTGACGTGGACCCGACCGCCACCGTGAGCTTGCTGGGCGCGGCCAAAAAACAGATGGTGGAGATCGCCCGCGCGGTGCTGCACCAGGCCAGCGTCATCATTTTTGACGAACCCACGGCCAGCCTGACACCCGAGGAAAAGAAGTACTTTTTTGACCTCGTGTTCAAGCTCAAGGAACGCGGGGTGTCCATCATCTTCATCTCGCACGCCCTGGAAGAGGCCCTGCAGCTGGCCGACCGCATCACCGTGCTGCGCGATGGCCAGCACATCGTGACGGACAACAAAAGCAACTTTGACCGCAACCGCATCGTGCAGGCCATGGTGGGGCGCGATTTGTCGCAAACCCTCTACGGCCAGAAGAAAACCACCGTGCGCCCCCAAGGCGAATGCATGCTGTCAGTGCGCAACCTGCGCATGGCATCGATGGTGAAAAACAACTCGCTGTCGGTGTTTGCAGGGCAAATCACCGGCGTTTTTGGGTTGGTGGGTGCGGGGCGCACCGAAACCTTCAAAGTGGTGGCCGGGCTCATCAAGCGCGACTTCTTTCATGGCGGCGAGGTGCTGCTGCGCGGCAAACCCGTGCGCTACCGGGTGCCACGCCAGGCCGTGCATGACGGCATCGCCTACATCACCGAAGACCGCAAGGTCGAAGGCTTTTTTGAAACCATGTCGATCGCCAAAAACATCTACATGGGCCTGCTGGGCAAATCCAAAAACGTGTTCGGCGCCATCTCTTCGGCCAAGGCGGGGGCCATTGGTGAGCACTGGAGCCGCCTGCTCAATGTGCGGGCCATCAGCAAGGACGTGAAGGTGATCGAGCTGTCGGGCGGCAACCAGCAAAAGGTGGTGATCGCCAAGTCCCTGGTGCAAGACCCGGACGTGATCATTTTTGACGAACCCACACGCGGGGTGGATGTCGGGGCGATTGCCGAGATCCATGCCGAAATCAATCGCCTGGCCGATGCTGGCAAGGCGGTGGTGGTGATTTCGTCTTACCTGCCCGAGGTGATGTCCCTGTCTGACCGCATCCTGGTGGCCAAACAGGGCAAGGTGGTGGTCGAGTTCTCGGCCACCGACGCCACCCAAGAGGGGATCATGTACGCGGCCATTCACTGAGCGGCTGAGAGGCCTTACGTTCAAAGGACAAACCATGAAGCTCTACACCGCCCACCGCGCCCCCAGCCCTCGCCGGGTGCTGATGTTTTTGGTCGAGAAAAACATCACCAACATCGAGATGGTCAACATGGACCTGAACGGCGGCGAAGACCGTCAGCCTGAATATTTGGCCAAAAGCCCGCTGGCCACAGTGCCCGCGCTGGTGCTGGATGACGGCCGCGTGATCACCGAGACCCGGGCGATCTGCACCTTGCTGGAGAGACGTTACCCCGAGCCCAACCTGATGGGTGTGGACGGCGACGAACGCGGCTTCATCGAGATGGCAGATCGCCGCGTGGAGCTGTATTTGCTGGGTGGCATTGCCAACGCGATTCGCCACAGCCACCCGGGTTTGGCCGCTCTGGAAAAACCGCAGTTCCCCGAGTTTGGCCGTTCGCAGGCAGACAAGGTGCGCGATGTCGCCCGCTGGTTTGATCAGAGCCTGCAAAGCCAACCCTGGATCGCGGGCGAGCGTTTCACGATTGCCGACATCACCGCGTTTTGCGCGCTGGAGTTTGCGCGAGGCCTGATGAAGTTCGTGCCTGGCGACGAGTGCATGCAAGCCTTGCAGGCCTGGCGCGACCGGATGAACGAGCGGCCCAGCGCCAAGGCTTGATGAATTCAGGTGGGAGCGAGCCCCTGCTCGCGAATGCTGTTGAAATGCACAAGCTGTCGATTGCGCCGACATTCGGCCGCAGGGGCAGCCTCCCACAGAGCAACAGATCAGCTGAACACGCCGCCGTATTCCTTGCGCAGGTCGTTCTTTTGAACCTTGCCGGTGCCGCCCACGGGCAGCGATTCGAGGAAGACCACATCGTCGGGCACCCACCACTTGGCCACTTGGGTGCTCAGGTAGTCGAGGATCTCTTGCTTCTCGACGGCTTGGCCGGGTTTGCGCACGATGAACAGCAGCGGGCGTTCGTCCCACTTGGGGTGCTTGACGCCAATGACGGCGGCCATGGCCACAGCGGGGTGGCCGATGGCAGCGTTTTCCAGATCGATCGAGCTGATCCACTCACCACCGGTTTTGATCACGTCCTTGGTGCGGTCTCGGATTTGCATGGTGCCGTGCGCGTCGATGGTGGCGATGTCGCCGGTGGGGAACCAACCGTCCACCAGAGCGGTGCGCTCGGCCTTGTAGTAACGCTCCACGATCCACTGGCCGCGCACCATCAGCTCGCCTTGTGAGGTGCCGTCGCGGGGCAGCGTGACGCCGTTCTCATCGACCACTTTGATCTCGATGCCTGAGACGGTTTTGCCCTGTTTGGCCACGATGGCGTGTTGCTCGGCAGCGGGGCGCAGGCGGTCGGCGCGGCTCAGGTTGCTCATGGTGGCCACGGCGGTGGTTTCGGTCATGCCCCAGCCGTGGCGCACTTCCACGCCGTAGTTGTCCATGAACTTGGCGATCAACGCCATCGGCATGGCCGAGCCGCCGACGCAGGTGCGCTTCATGTGCGCAAAGCGCAAGTTGTTTTGCTCGACGTGCTGGATCAGGCCCATCCAGATGGTGGGCACGCCCGCGCTGATCGTGACCTGCTCGGCGTCCATCAACTCGTACAGGCTGGGGCCGTCGAGCTTGGGGCCTGGCAAGACCAGCTTGGTGCCCGCCACCAGTGCCGCGTAGGGGATGCACCAGGCGTTGATGTGGAACATGGGCACCACGGGCAAGATGGTCTCTTGCGTGGACAGGCCCAGCACATCGGGCAGGCCGGCGGTGGTCGCGTTCATCACGATGGCGCGTTGGGTGTACAGCACGCCTTTGGGGTTGCCGGCGGGGCCTGAGGGGTAGCAGCGCGCAGCGCCGG
>JACCDY010074721.1_pt1 | contig 12711 bp, 15 predicted proteins | sample 7446391 | NCBI WGS metagenome assembly JACCDY01 (sample SAMN15323451, study PRJNA562643) | freshwater metagenome | isolation source: river surface water | place: USA:Blue River Watershed | collected 2017-08-18 | reverse complement strand
TGGTTACATTTTGGTAAAGACAAATTTCCAAATTGGAAAGTGGTTGTTGACTATCTTATGAGTAAGTAATTATCTCACGTCGCATTTTACTATTTCCACAATATCATTTTGATATCCTTCAAATAAATTTCTTCTATCAAGAGTTGTTCTTGAAACACCAAGTGTTGTTCCAGAGTATTGAGTAAAAAGTTTTCCTAAATTAACAAATATTTCTATTCTACCTGTTAATTTCCAACGGACACATATAGCTGTCTTACTTCTCATATTTAATTATAAAAAGAAAAAGAGAGATTGTTTAATCTCTCTCTTCCCATAATTCCCCTACTCCTAAAAGTCGATGCTTGACACCATACATGTTTATAGTATCACTTTTGTGAAAGTGACCATAGTAGTTATAGTCTATATTGTTACCATTTACTTTAAGTAGATGAAATAATTCTGTGACTTGATTTCTTTCAAATAGCAAATCGGTTTTTAGTTGTGTGTCTCCCGTCTCTCTGATTATACCTTCTACAAATGGACCAAATCCAAAAGTGTTATCTGGTGGACAATAATCAGGACAAGTGTGAGTTACAACTATATTGATATCTTTTAAATCTTTGATTTTATCTTTATCTAATACAAATAGTTCATCTGGCCACCAGCTTTCAACTCCTATGTTAGTATCTTCAAAAATTCCTTGTTTTTGTTTTTTTGTATAACGCCAGGTTCTATCAACACTGACTGCTCCGCCAACACAAAGAATATTTTTTTCTGCTAAATTAAGAACCGTGTAGTCAGCAACCAAGTGAATATTTGTAAATCCAAACGGATCATTATCAAAATAAGGTTTGTAGTCATGATTTCCACGAATAGCCCAAACATGAACATTGTTTTTAACAAGTAAATGATGATACATTTCAATCATTCTTTTCTCTTTTTCAAGAGGAGCAAAACCAACACCAAAGTCACCAACTTGAATGATGTGAGCATTCTCAATACCATACATCTTTACATATTGATGTATCAAATTAAAATTACCATGTATGTCTCCTAAATATAAAATACGCATAATGACAAATATAGTTAAAGTATTTTGAAAGTCCAAATTATTATTTATAGTAATATCATCATGATGTTACATGAAATGACTAGAAATCTACTTATTAAGATATATTAAATAATATATAATTTGTTATGAGAAAAATTCAACCTTTTAAGGATTTTAATAAAAATCTTCACAAAGTTTCAAATTATGTTTCAGATATAGTTAATAGAGGTGGAAAATTTGCATCAGATGTCTGGGAAGCAACAAAGGTTGAGGGCGAAGAAACAAAAATATCTGTTAAAATATTATCTAAAATGTTAAAAGGTGAAGAAGTCAGTGAGAAGGAAAAGAAATTTCTTAAAGCTCAATCAGGTGATATTGTAAGAATACTTCCACTTGTTGCTATTTCTGGAATACCAATACCTATACCAATAACACCTCTTCTTGTTTTACTTGGGAAAAAATATGGATTTGATTTTTTACCAAAAGATAATAGAGAGATGCTTAAAAATCAAATAATATTGCCAAAAAAATTACAAGAAATACTAACTGAATTGCCAGAAACTGGAATGGGATATCACATAGTTGATGTGAGACTAAATAACGGTACAGTACTAAAATCAAAAAAAGTTTTGAATTCATCTATTCTGATTTTAGATGATGTTGATACTATCAATACAGATGACATAGATACTATTACACCATCTGTATCTTAATTTTTATGTTTTCCTTGTTTTATATATAGATCAAACAAGGAAATTTTATGTCAATTAAATATATCTTATCTTTAATAATGTCGGGTTTAATAATGTTATTTTATTTTATCCTTCAATCAGCTCTTGTATTTGACTATATTCCCTATTCCGAGAATATTGGGTATCTTGGATATGCGTGTTTTATAGGATTTGTTCCTTTTTTTATGGTTGTTGTTACTGAGTTTTTGAAAAAAAGCAAACAAGAAAAGGTTAAAAATGATTACATGAGAAAGTTAAATGATGTTCTCATATCACAAACACATAATGAATTATTCTATGATGGAGATCTTGACAACGGAGCTAGAATATTAACAAAGGAAGTTATAGAGTCAATAGATGCTGATAGATGTTCAATATGGTTATATAGAGATAATGAGAAACAATCTATTATCTGTCAACAACTTTATATAAAAAAGGAAGATACTTGGTATAGCGATATAGAGTTATTTAAGAAAGACTTTTTTGACTACTTTGAACATTTACTATTAGATCCGGTTATTATAGCTGATGATGCTGAGAAACATCCAGCAACTTCTTGTTTTACTGAAGGCTATCTTAGACCACTTGGTATTAAATCTATGTTAGATGTGCCAATCATATTCAGAGGTGATATTATAGGTGTAATTTGTATAGAAAGTCTAAGTAAAAGAAGTTGGCAAAAATGTGAAGTGGACTTTGCAAACATGTTATCATCATTATACTCTTTTGCACACTCTATTAAAGAGACAAATGATATAACAACAGAGATTAATAAGAAGAATACCTACCTTGAACACGCCGCCAAGATACTGAGACATGATATGCATTCTGGTATCAATACATATATTCCAAGAGGTATAAGCTCTTTGGAAAGAAGACTTAATGATGAAGTTATTTCTAACCTTAAGTTGGAATCTCCGCTTAAGATGATTAAAGAGGGATTAGCACACACTCAAAAAGTATACAAAGGTGTTTATGAATTTACAAATCTTGTTAAAAAAGATTCAACACTCAACAAAGAACTTTGTGATTTAAGACAAATATTGATTGATTACTTATCAAATACATCATATCTAGGTCAAGTAGCGGTGGATTATCTTCCTACAATAGAAGTAAATCAGGCTCTTTTCTGTACAGCGATAGATAATTTGATAAGAAACGGACTAAAGTATAATGACAGTGAGTTCAAAATGGTCGCTATCTTTATGGAAGATGAAAATCATATATCAATTCAAGATAACGGTAGAGGTATGACACAAGAAGAATTTGAGTATTTATCACAACCCTATACAAGAAAGAAAGATCAAAAAGAAACCGGAACAGGTCTTGGTTTGAACATTTGTGTAGCTATCTTAAATGAACATGGATTTGAGGTCTCTTGTGAAAGAAATGAATCCGGTACAAAAATGAAAATAAAAATAAAATAATAAATTATGGCAACTTTTAAAATTGACCCCTTGCACTCAGACATTGCATTCAAAGTAAAACACATGATGATATCAACAGTTAATGGATATTTTCAAAAGTTTGATGCAACTATGGAAAGTGAAAATGAAGACTTTTCAGATGCTCAAATTAGTTTTGAATGTGATGTTGATTCTATATCAACAAATATAAGCGATAGAGATGCTCACCTTAAATCAGATGACTTCTTTTCAGCACACTTATATCCAAAAATAACATTCAAGTCTACAGAAGTTTCAAAGGAGGAAGACCACTGGAAAGTATCTGGTGATTTAACTATCAGAGATATTACAAAAAATATCACACTTATAGGAACATATAATGGCAATGATGTTGATTTATACGGTAATACTAAACATGGTTTTGAACTTGATGGTAAAATCAGTAGATCAGAATTTGGACTAAGTTTCAATGCATTTAGTGGTAAAGGAAATGCAATGGTTGGTGATGAGATAAAATTATTAATAAGCATTCAAATGCTAGAACAAAAATAAAAAGATAAATAATGATAGATTCAATTTTATTAGTAGATGATGAGGACTTGTTCCATTTAGTTTTTGAAGACGCTTGTAGTCTTTTAGATATAACTTTATCATTACAGAGTTTAACAAGCTCCGATGAGGCAGAAAAACTTTTCAGAAAGTGGTTCAAAGAAGGACCTTTAGAAGAAAGGCCTGAATGTGTCTTTGTAGATCTGAATATAATTGGCTCTTCCTTTGATGGTATAGAGCTCATAAGAAAGATTAACTTTGAATATGGAAACAATGTTGTAATTGGTATTATTTCATCTTCAAATGAATCAGAAGAACAAGCAAAGGCTATTGCAGCAGGTGCTCAGTTCTGGATTATTAAGTCCGATGATATTGAACCAAGATTAGAAGAGTTTAAAAAAGACTACGACGGTTACAAAAAAAGAACTTTACCTTTTAAGGTTTATAAATAATTTTAATGATGATCAAAATAGATAAGAACACCAAGAGTCAATTACTTGAGCTCTATAAGACTAAGAAGATTAGTCTTGAGGGTAATATTTTAAAAGTTATTGACTCTGATGGTGATTCTGATTTTGATAAATACATACAAGAGTCCACTGAAAAGGATAAAGATAATAGAAGAAAAAGATTAGATGTAACAAGACAAGTTCAAAGTCAAAATGCAGACTTGACTAAATGGAAAAAGGAAAATGAGAGAGTAAACTCTCAATTAACCCGAGCTCTGGAAGAAGCAGAGGAATCAAATAAGGCAATGTTATGTGCTAAGCAGGAAGCTGAGAATGCTCTTGAAGAAGCCGAAAAGGCAAGATTAGAAGCTGAGAGTGCTAGAGTTGAAGCTGAAAGAGCTAGACATGACGCCGAAGCTGCTAAAAACTCCGCGGTCAATGATTTAGAGTTAATGCAAAAAAAGACTCAGTTTGAGTTAATAGGTAATATAGTTAAAGTAGCACTGTGGGTTATTCTAGGTGTTGGTATTACAGTTACCATTGTCTATGTTGTTTCTTTATTTGCTGGATTCAATACAGACGTTATAGGCTCATCTTGGGTCAATATAATGAGTATTCTACTCACAAATGCATTTAGTATTATAGGAACACTTATGGGCATGAAAACTGCGAGTGATAATAAAGAAAAAGAAAAATAAAATACTATTCTTTAGAAAAATAATATATATCTTTGTATAACTGCATTTCATTGTGTTGATTGATTGTGTTGTTGGGAAATGTAAGTCAAAAAATAAAAATCATATGGAACCTGGTCCCAGTATAAAAAAACAAAATAAAAATGACAAAGGCAAAACTAGCTACCCTTTTCCTAATGTTAGGAATGTTTTTCAACCCCTTTGGATTCGACGCGATTCAGATCATGTTGATGAATTTGACAGGATCATACTTAGGCGCCAATTTGATTTTGTATTGCCTTGCGGTATTTTGCTTTGGGTTATACTTTTACTTCTCTGGTAACAATCCAATACTTACAATCAGAGATATCATATTGAGTATTTATGATGATAGAATTAAACACTACTACAATAAAATTAAAAATAAAAAGTGACTGAATAGTCACTTTTTTTATTATACAGGATATGCGTATGATTGATCTGATTTAATCTTGTCAAGAATCTGATTAGAAATTTCTTCTATATCTTTATCATTGTTAGGATGATATGACTTAGCACTAATTGATATTTTTTTAGAAACATTATATTCACTATACCAATTTGTATATTTCTCATTAAGTCTTTTCCAATAAACTTCATCAACTGATTGTTCCATTTGTCTACCTCTAACTCCGATTCTTTCTACTGCGGTCTCCAAATCACAATCTATATAAACCAATAGTGTTGGATCTTTAGAGTGTTCTAACATATTGTTAAGTAAAGAAGAATATGTGTTGAACTCTTCAGTTGTCATGTATCCATCTTCATGTAACATGGAAGCAAATATTCTGTCTCCAAAAATTGAACGGTCTAAAATTCCACCACCGTTTTTGTGGATTTCTTTTATCATTCTAAATCTTTCATTTAAGAAATGTATCTGAAGAGTAAAAGCCCATCTTTTTTTATCTTTATAGAATTCTTCTAAAAGTGTATTTGTTTCCTCATTTTGTAATTCATAAAATACTGGAATATTTAATTTATTACTTACTTTTTCCGCTAAGGTTGATTTACCAGCACCAACCACACCATCTATTATTATCACCACCCAAATTTATTTTAATATTTTATCAAATATAAATAAAATAGTTTAATAATAAAAAAGAGAAGTTATTCACTTCTCTTTAATACTCATCCCAGGACTTGATTTTTACTTCATCAATATTTTTACCACAGAAACTTTTAATGAATGCATCAGCTAATTTGGCATCTGTTATAAGTGGTATATTGAAATCAATAGAACATCTTCTAATTTCAAAATCATTATCTAGTTCAGTCTCGGATAGATTCTTTGGTATATTAATCACCATATCTATTTTTTTGTCTTTAATGTAGTCAATTGTAGTAGGATGATTATCACTATCTGGCCAATCTAATGTAGTACACTGTATATTATTATCCTGTAAGAATTTGGCAGTTCCTGGTGTTGCAAATAAGTTATAACCATGTTGATAAAGTAGCTTCACTGAGTCTAATAGGTCAACTTTATTTTTGGCACTACCTGTTGATAGCAGAATATTTTTTTCAGGAATCTTATAACCCACAGATAACATAGACTTTAGTAGAGCATCATAGTAATTCTCATCTATACATCCAACTTCTCCAGTTGAAGCCATTTCTACACCCAATACTGGGTCAACATTTTGTAATCTTGAAAAAGAGAATTGTGAAGCTTTAACACCAACATAGTCTATATCAAATTGACTTTTATTTGGAACTTCATACTCAGAGTTTAATATTACTTTTGTAGCGAGTTCAATAAAGTTAATCTTAGATACTTTTGATACAAATGGAAAACTTCTTGATGCTCTTAAGTTACATTCAATTACTTTTATATCATTGTCTTTTGCGAGTAACTGCATGTTAAACGGACCAGAGATATTCAATTTTTTAGCTATATCTTTTGTGATTTTTTTGATTCTTCTTACTGTTTCAATGTATATTTTTTGTGCTGGAAATACAATTGTAGCATCACCAGAATGTACCCCAGCAAACTCAACGTGTTCTGAAATTGCATATGATACTATCTCACCATTATCAGCAACTGCATCAATTTCAATCTCTTTAGCATTTTGTATAAATTCTGAAATAACAATCGGATGTTCTTTAGATACCTTTATAGCTAAATTTAGAAAATGATTAAGTTCACTTTTATTAGAAACAACATTCATCGCTGCTCCAGACAAAACATAAGATGGCCTTATTAAGACAGGGTATCCTACAGTCTCAATAAACTCTTCAACTTCTTTTATACTTGAAAGTTCTTTCCAACTTGGTTGGTCTATTTGTAACTCATCTAATAATGATGAGAACTTGTTTCTATCTTCAGCTCTGTCTATGTCTATTGGTGATGTACCTAAAACATTTATCCCAAATTTATGTAGTTTTAGTGATAGGTTATTAGGAACTTGACCACCCATTGAAACAATAACACCAATCGGACTCTCAGCTTCAATTATGTCAGTGACTCTTTCAAATGATAGTTCATCAAAATATAATTTATCACAAATATCATAGTCAGTACTTACCGTCTCTGGATTGTGATTTATCATAATTGACTTAAGATTTTCTTTTCTAATAGTATTAACTGCGTTGACAGAACACCAATCAAACTCAACAGAACTACCTATTCTATAAGTTCCAGATCCAAGAACAATGACCGACTTCTCACCATCTGGTTCAATATCACTTTCAGATGCACTATAAGTAACATAAAGATAGTTTGTCTTTGCAGGATACTCTGCTGAAAGAGTATCAATTTGTTTTATAAACGGAACTATACCTAATGACTTTCTATAATTTCTAACTTCAAGCATTTGCTCATGCATATTTTCAGTGGTTGATTTGTTTATAAATCTTGCTAACTGAAAATCAGAGAATCCTTTAATCTTAGATTCTCTCAATAAATCAACAGGACAATCTTGTATTTTATTGAATTGTTTAAGATTCAAATGTGTGTCATAGATAGATTTTAATTTATATAAAAACCACTTATCTATTTTAGTCAAGTCATGTATTTTATCAACACTATAACCTATTTCAAATGCCGAGGCTACTGCAAAAATTCTCATATCAGTTGGATTAGATAGAGATTCATCTATATTTTCAAAATGTAGATCTGAGTTTCCTACAAATCCATGCATACCTTGATTTATCATCCTCAAACCTTTTTGAATTGCCTCTTCAAAGTTCTTACCGATTGACATAATCTCTCCAACACTTTTCATACTAGAACCTATTTCTTTAGCAGATCCATCAAACTTGTTTAAGTCCCATCTTGGTATTTTAACAACCACATAGTCTAAAGCTGGCTCAAAAAAAGCAGTTGTTGTTTTTGTTATTGAATTCTTCAGTTCATGTAGACCATAACCAAGAGCCAATTTAGCAGCGACAAAAGCAAGTGGATAACCGGTTGCTTTAGATGCTAATGCCGAAGACCTTGATAGTCTAGCGTTGACTTCAATTACTCGGTAATCTTCAGACTTAGGATCAAGAGCATATTGAACATTACACTCACCAACTATTCCAACATTTCTTATAATCTCAATTGCTATCTTTCTAAGTTTATGATACTCTGAATTTGTCAAAGTTTGTGATGGAGCTACTACTATACTTTCTCCAGTATGTATACCAAGTGGATCAAAGTTTTCCATATTACAAACTGTAATACAGTTATCATATTTATCTCTTACAACTTCATACTCAACTTCTTTCCAACCTTTCAATGATTCTTCAACTAATATTTGGTCTGAGTATGAAAAAGCATTGATTGCTAATTCTTTCAACTCACTCATATTATTACAAAATCCAGAACCTTGTCCACCAAGTGTATAAGCTGCTCTTATAATTATCGGAAATCCTATTTTCTCAGCAGCTGAAATTGCATCTTCTAAACTATTTACCGCGATACTAACCGGAGTCTTAATATTTAATGACCTAAGTGTATCTGCGAATATTTGTCTATCTTCTGTATTTATAATTGATTGAACAGGCGTTCCTAAAACTTTGACACCCCACTTTTCAAATATGTTGTTTCTGTATAACTCTACACCACAGTTAAGGGCTGTTTGACCACCAAATGATAAAAGAACACCATCTGGTCTTTCTTTTTCAATAACTCTTTCTACAAAGTAAGGAGTCACTGGTAGAAAATATACTTTATCTGCGATATTCTCTGAGGTCTGAACTGTCGCGATATTTGGATTGATTAGTACAGTTTCTATACCTTCTTCTTTAAGTGCTTTTAATGCCTGAGATCCACTGTAATCAAATTCACCAGCCTGTCCTATTTTTAATGCACCACTTCCTAAAATTAATACCTTCTTTATCATTTTACATTTTTATTTTTATACTCATCTACAAGTTTAAGAAAATCATCAAATAGAAACTCAGTGTCTACTGGGCCACTTGAAGCTTCCGGGTGAAACTGACAGGAAAAGAAAGGTTTACTTTTATGTCTCAATCCTTCATTTGTTCCATCATTTAGATTAGTGAATAATGTTTCCCATTCCTCACCTATTGTTTTATCATCTATTGCAAATCCATGATTCTGTGTTGTCACATAACACTTGTTTGTTGATTGTAAAATTACAGGTTGATTATGACTTCTATGACCATATTTTAGTTTATAAGTGTCAGCACCAGAAGCTAGTGCTAATATTTGATTACCTAAACATATCCCAAATATTGGAGTTTCTTTATCTAACACTTTGGAAACATTTTCAATTGTTTCTTTACACATCTTTGGATCACCAGGACCATTAGATAGAAATATTCCATCATATTGTTCATTTGTAAAGTCATAGTTGTATGGAACTCTTATTACAGTAGTATCTCTTTTTAGAAAATTTCTGATTATATTATTTTTAACACCACAATCAACTACTAAGATTTTTCTACTACCATTTCCATATACTGTTTTTTCTTTTACAGATACTTGGCTTGTTAGATTCTGTTTGTTTGGATCTACAAACTCTATGTCATTGTCAAATATTATCTTACCTAACATAGTTCCACTTTCTCTGATATGTTTTGTTAACATTCTTGTATCTATACCAGTAAGTGCTGGAATTTTATTTTCCTTTAACCAATCACCAAGACTTTTCTTCGAATTCCAATGGCTATTTTCTTCTGAATAGTCAGAAACTATTAATGAAGTTATTTGAAGTTGGTCTGACTCAAAGAAGTCAAGCAAATCATTAGATTTTGAATCACCTGGAACTCCGTAATTACCAATTAGCGGATAAGTTAGCACTAGTATTTGACCTTTATATGAAGGGTCAGTGAGATTTTCTGGGTATCCAGTCATTGATGTGTTGAATACAACTTCACCAGTTACGGATGTTTCATAACCAAAAGAATTACCTATGAATTCTTTCCCATCTTCTAAGATTAATTTAGCTTTTTTCATAGGCTGTTAGTTAATTTTTTTGCAAAAAAAATGCCCGTAAGTTTTACGAGCTTAAAATTAAGTTTGTTTTTTCTCATTTTAGAAATTTTTTTTTTGAACCAGACATTTGGCTCAAAAAAATTTTCTAAGAGTATATATCATTTTATAAAAGATTTGTTTAGATATTTTTCACAAATTTATAATTTAATCCAAATGTTAGTGAATGTATCATTTTAACTTCACTCACACTTCTATAATTAAGAATATCTTGAATTACAAAGTTCACTTTCTTTTGTGGGAATAATAACAACTTTGTATTACCATAAACTATATAGTCACTCATATTAGTAAAACTTGGTTGATAAAAATACTCACTTGTTAGACTTATTAGCTTACCATCAATTTTTATTTTTGGTCTTACCGAGTGTCTAAAAGTCTCAGTCATCTCTGTTGTGATTTTATTATCATAAAGAACAGCATAAGATAAAGATATTTTGAAATTATCAAATTTCTTTTTTAATCCACCACCAACACCTACCCAATTATTTGATTGTATTCCCCTAACAAGAGAATAGTTAAATTGATATGTAGTGAAGACATCCCAGAATTTTTCACTGTGTCCGATGTTAACTCTTTGAATGAACTCATTATCTGTTAGTTGAGGTGAGAATCTTGTCTGATAGTTTGTTACTAAATCAAATGACATTTTTTTATTAATATCTAAAGAGTTGTTTCCTATAAAATTAAAACCAAATTGAGTTGTTTTTGAACTATTATATAAACCAGTTAATGAGTTGTCTAATGATAATTCTCTCTGTGAAAATGATTTTGTAAAGCTTAGTAAAGCTATCAGTATAAGTATAATTTTTTTCATAGTGGAAATTATTTTTCATAGTTATATATAAATCAAAAAAATTAAAAAATTTGGATAATATATAATAAAAATTTAATTAATCACTATGGCAAAACCTAAATCCTCTAAGGGAGAAGTAAGATCATTTCTCTCTAAACCAAGAAAGAAAAGACCTGGAATTCACTCAAAGAAAAAGACTTCAAAATTAAAGAGTTCTAAGAATTATAAGAAACTGAATAGAGGACAAGGTTAATTAAACATCAAGTATTTTCTTTGATATAATATCTATGTTTGATATTATCTTGCAAATATTTTGGATTAATTTTATACTTTTTATTTGGTTTGAGACCGATGCTTTCATTGAGTATATGAAATTACTCAAGATGAATAGATATTTTTATATAAATGAGTTTTTAGAATATAAAAAGAATTCAAATCCAAAGTCAAACTATCTGTCTTACATTAGACAAAAGAAGACAAGTTTTATCACTAAGTTGGTAAGTTGCACACCTTGTATTCTATTTTGGATATCCTTAATATTTTGTATAATATTTAATAACATAACATACTATCCTATAATATATATGTTGAGTTATATCTCATACAAAATATTTAAGAAATATGTCTATTAGTGCAAATGTTTCAAGAAGTCTGTATATAGATACAGTTGATAAATTATACCAAATTTTAGATTCTCATCCTGAATTACTTGAAAATAATTTTTTATTCACAGCATTTTATGACTTCATGAAAGATTACTATGAAGGATGTGCTTGTTCACAAGAAGAAAATTTGAAGTCAGCTAGACAAGAATATAACACTATATCCAATGATGAGAACTGCAATTCTATATTATTAGAGTTTTTTAATTGTAGTAGTGTAAAATTTTCAAGATTTTAACATGTGGTTTGTTTATCTTATAAAGTGTTCTGATGATACTTTGTATTGTGGAATAACTAATAATCTTGAGAAAAGGATATCTACTCATAATTCTGGGAGAGGAGCTAAGTATACAAAGAATAGAACTCCTGTATCAATTTATTATTTTGAGACTGTTGAAGATAAAAGTACAGCACTTAAAAGAGAAATACAAATAAAGAAGATGTCAAGAAAAGAAAAGATTTCTTTAAAAGAAAAAAACCCACTTTAAGTGGGTTTTTTGTTTTTGATTTTTGTTATTAGGAGAAACTAACAACTTCAATGTCAAAAACTAATTCTTTTCCAGCGAAAGGATGGTTACCATCAATAACTGCGTGGTCTTCATTAACCTCAACAACTGTTACATTTACCGCCATTCCATTCTCTGACTGAGCTTGAAGAGACATTCCAACTTCAACTGGTCCAGGTAACTGAGTGTTAGGAACCTTTACTAAAAGGTCTTCTCTAACTTCACCATATGCCTGAGCTGGTGGAATGTTAACAGTAACTTTGTCACCAATATTTTTTCCAATAATAGCACTCTCAAATCCTGGAATGATTTGACCGCTTCCTACTGTAAATGATAGAGGCTCTTTGCCTTCGGAAGAATCAAACACTTCACCATTAGTGAGTCTTCCAGTGTAATGTACGTTTACCGTACTGCCATTTTGAATCA
>JACCDY010185091.1_pt1 | contig 12716 bp, 11 predicted proteins | sample 7446391 | NCBI WGS metagenome assembly JACCDY01 (sample SAMN15323451, study PRJNA562643) | freshwater metagenome | isolation source: river surface water | place: USA:Blue River Watershed | collected 2017-08-18 | reverse complement strand
GGTGAGCGGCGTGGTGTCGCCCCCGTGCTCCATCTCCTTTTGCACAACCGCGTAGTCGGCGGGATCCACCACCACCGTGACTGCCTCGTGATTTTTGGCGGCACTGCGCAGCATGCTGGGACCCCCGATATCGATGTTCTCGATGGCCAACTCGGTCGTGCAGTCGGGCTTCGCGACCGTCTGCTCAAACGGATACAGGTTGACGACCACCAGGTCGATCGTCGGGATTCCGTGCTTCTGCGCCTGTTCCCGATGGGTCGCGAGATCCCGGCGTTGTAGCAAGCCGCCGTGCACCTTGGGGTGGAGGGTCTTGACCCGTCCGTCCATCATCTCCGGGAAACCCGTGTAGTCGCTCAGCTCGATTGCCTTCACGCCGGCGTCCCGCAAGGCCTTTGCCGTCCCTCCGGTGGAAATCAGCTCCACCCCGCGTCCCGCCAGGAACTTGGCGAACTCCACCAACCCGGCCTTATCGGAAACGGAAAGAAGCGCCCGCCGGATTCCCTGGCTCATCCGACCAGCCTCACCTTCCGGTCCCCTTGCACGATGCGGCCAATCTCATAGCAGCGCACCGTGTGGCGGACCTTGGCCGCGTCTTTCCGGGCCACTACCACGATCATCCCAATACCCATGTTAAAGGTCCGATAGGCTTCCACGGTTTTCAGGCGACCTTGGGCCACCAGAGCCCGGAAAAGCGGCGGGACCGGCCAACTGCCCAAATGAATTTCGGCCGCTGTGCCCCGCGGAAAGATCCGGGGCGGGTTGTCAACCAGCCCGCCTCCGGTGATATGGGCGGCACCCTTGATCTTCACTTTGCGGGCAATCTTCAGCAGAGCAGGGCGATAGTTGGGATGCACCGCCAACAGCAGTTCCCCCACGGTCTGCGAGGTACCGGGCAGTTTTTGGCTCAGCCGGTACTTGGCTTTCTTAAAGAGAATCTCCCGGGCCAAGGTGTAGCCATTGGTCTGTAGACCGTTGGAAGGAAGCCCCAGAATCACGTCCCCAGGCCGGACGGTGCGCCCGTCGGTAGCTTTCCCTTTTTCCAAAACCCCCACAATGGATCCGACCAGATCGTAATCCTTGCCCTGATAAATGCCGGGCATCTGGGCGGTCTCTCCGCCGATCAGGGCGCAACCCGCCTTCCGACATCCCCGCACCAATCCGGAGAGAATCTGCCGGAATACCTTGGGATCCAGCTTTCCCGTCCCGATGTAATCCAAAAAGAACAGCGGCTCCGCCCCCAACGCAGCAATGTCATTCACACAGTGGTTCACCAAGTCCTCGCCGATTGTTCCATGCCGGCCCAACTGGTGAGCCACCTTCAGCTTGGTGCCCACCCCGTCGATGCTGGCAACGAGAACGGGATGGCGATATCCGCGGATCCGCCCATCGAAGCAACCGCCAAAGGCGCCGATGCCTCCGATCACTCCCGGTCGGCGAGTGGAGCGGACCAACGCGCCCAAACCGGATTTCACCCGGTTGCCCAGGGTGATATCGACCCCAGCTCTGGCGTAGGCGTCCCGTGCCATCCCGACTACAGCAGAAACCGCTGACGGACTTCTTCCTCTGGCACGAGGGAAGCCGCCTGCTCCCGCCTCCTCTCGAGCACCCCCTTATCATCCTCCGGAGCGAAGGGGACGGGGTAATCTCCGTTAAAACAGGCCAGACAGAATTTCGAGGCGGGAAGTTTGCAGGCCCTCACCATTCCATCGACATCCAGATACCCGAGAGAATCGGCTCCAAGATATTTTGTGATCTCTTGCGGGGTCATCCGATTGGCCAAAAGATCTTTGGGGTCGGGGAAATCAATACCGTAGTGGCAGGAAAACCGGTGGGGAGGACAGCTCACGCGGATGTGTACCTCTCGGGCGCCAGCCTCGCGGAGATTTGTCACCCTCGCCCGCGCGGTGGTGCCGCGAACGATAGAGTCATCCACCACTACCACCCGTTTCCCCTGCACCGCGGAGCGGATCAGGTTCAGCTTCACCCGCACATTAAAGTCCCGGATCAGCTGGCTTGGCTGGATAAAGGTTCGTCCAATGTAATGGTTCCGGACAAACGCCTGATCCAAGGGAATGCCCGACTGCTCGGAATACCCCAAGGCCGCATAGGTGCCGGAATCCGGCACGGGGACGACAATGTCGGCCTCCACTGGATGCATTCGCGCCAGTTCCCGCCCCATCCGGATCCGGGCGTGACTCACATTGCGCCCACCCAGTTGGCTGTCCGGCCGGGCGAAATAGACAAATTCAAAAATACAGAGCGCTTCCCGTGAAGGTTCGTTGTGCGGCTTGAAGGAACGGAGTCCGTCCTCGTCCGCTACCACGACCTCGCCGGGCTCTACCTCCCGGACGAACTCAGCCCCGATCAAATCCAGTGCGCAGGTCTCGCTCGAGAAGATAATCCCGTCATCCAATTTGCCGATCACCAACGGACGAAAACCGAAAGGATCCCGGGCCCCAATCAGCTCCTTTTCCCCCATCAAGACCAAGGAGTAGGCTCCGTGGACCCGGGAAAGGGCTTGGGCCAAGGCCCCTCCGCCGATCGCCGGGTTCGGGCGGGAAATCAGGTGCAAAATGACCTCGCTGTCCGTGGTGGTTTGAAAAATGGAACCTTGCGCCTCCAGTTCAGCCCGGAGACGACCCGCATTCACCAGATTGCCGTTATGGGCGATGGCGATCTGTCCGCGACTACTCTCCACCGTGATGGGCTGGGCGTTCTTGATCGTGCTGGAACCGGTCGTCGAGTAGCGCACATGCCCGATCGCCCGCGTGCCCGTGAGATCCTTAAGGTCCTGCTCTCCAAACACCTGCCCCACCAACCCCATGCCGCGCCGGATCCGGAAGGATGAGCCCTCCTGCTTGGCGGAGACAATGCCGGCACTTTCCTGGCCGCGATGTTGGAGGGCGTAGAGGCCGTAGTAGGTCAGCTCGGCCGCATTGGGATGGCCAAACACCCCGAAGACCCCGCATTCATGTTTTGGATGGTAGGAAGTCCTCAAGATTCCTTTCTAGGCACGGGGAAAACTTTTGAGAAGCGCCGCCTAAGGCTCCAGCACCTTGGGCAAAGAGGTTTCGAATAATTTTCTCAGCTCTGCCACCGCCCACGACTCCTGCACCGGACCGCAGGTCACCTTGAGCTGCTGGCCTCCGGTCTTGCCCAAGCAAACGGCGCCCACCCCGCCTTCTTGGGCCAGAGCTTCCACGCCGGGCGCGGCTTCGGGATTCAACTCCACCAAGATCCGGCCGCCCCCTTCCCCAAAAAGGGCCTCCTCCGGCCTTTCATCTCCAGCCGGCAATACCACCTCCACCCCCGCGGCTGATTCGCCGAATGTCATTTCAGCCAAAGCCCAGAGAATACCTCCCTCCCCCACATCGTGGATCGCCCTCACTCCGGGTTGAGCCAGAACTTTCCGCACCAACCGGTGCAGCTTTTTTTCCGCCTCCAGATCCGCGGCGGCAAGCTTGCCCGCCAAGACTCCATGCACCTCGTGGAGATAAAGCGACGCACCCAGCCCGCCGGACGCGGTGGTGCCGAGAAGCCACAACTCACCGCCGCCGGAACTAAAAACCGCAGGAACCAGGTGAACTCCCTCTTCCACCTTGCCAACCACCCCGACCACCGGCGTCGGGTGAATCGGGCCGGAAGGCGACTGGTTGTAGAGACTGACGTTCCCACCCGTCACCGGGAGATTAAAGGCGCGGCAGGCCTCGGCCATTCCCTCCACTCCTTCCCGCAACTGCCAGAACAGCTCCGGATCATGGGGGTTCCCATAATTCAGATTATCCGTTAGCCCCAAAGGGATCGCTCCGGCGCAGGCCAGATTTCGGCACGCCTCCGCCACCAACGCCTTGGAGCCTTCCCGCGGATCCTGAGCACACCACCGCCCGTTCCCATCCAGTGTCATGGCCACCCGCACCCATCCGCCGCCCGGTTTCTCCACGCGCAAAACCGCCGCATCGCCTCCCGGCCGCACCACGGTCCTCAGACCCACCATATGATCGTACTGGTTCCAAACCCACCGCCGCGAACCGGTGACTGGGGATCGTGCCAGCGCGAGAAGATCCTCTTGCACCTTGGGTTGGGCGGGCAGGATCTTTTTCAGATCCAGTTTCTGCTTTTCGGCCAGCTTGGCGGGAACTTTGGCCTCCCGTTCATAGACTGGGGCATCATCAGCCAACATCCGGGCAGGCAAATCCGCCACCACCTTGCCACCTTCCTTCACCACGACCCGGCCGGTCTCGGTGACCGTTCCGATTTCCGCGGCATCCAATCCCCATCGCGCAAAGATCTCCTTTAGCTCCGCCTCGCGGCCTTTGTGCACAATGATCAACATCCGCTCTTGGGATTCGGAGAGCAGGGTCTCATATGGCGTCATCCCTGTTTCCCGTTGCGGCACCTTCTGGAGTTCAATTTCAATGCCGGACCCGCCGCGGCTGGCGGTTTCGCAAGTGGAACAGGTCAGCCCCGCCGCCCCCATGTCCTGTACTCCCACCACGAGATCGGGCTTTGCGTATAACTCCAAACAGGCCTCAAAAAGGAGTTTCCCCACGAAAGGATCTCCCACCTGCACGGCAGGACGGTCGGCTTTGCTCTCTTCCGTAAGATCGCGTGAGGCAAAGGCGGCCCCGGCCAGGCCATCCCGGCCGGTTTTGGCGCCCACGTAAAACACCGGATTCCCCACTCCTTTGGCCGCTCCGCGCCGGATCTGGTCGTGCCGGAGCATTCCCAAACAAAAGACATTCACCAGCGGATTACCCTCGTAAGCGGGATCGAAGACAAGCTCCCCCCCAACCGTGGGAACCCCCACGCAGTTGCCGTAATGCGAGATGCCGGCGACCACGCCATGGATGAGGGAACGGGTTCTTTTACCCGCCTCGCCTGGGGCATCCGGCCGTCCAAACCGCAGCGAATCCATAAATGCCACCGGCCGGGCTCCCATGGTGAAAATATCCCGCAGGATCCCCCCCACCCCGGTGGCCGCACCTTGGAACGGCTCCACGGCGCTGGGATGGTTATGGGATTCGATTTTAAAAGCCAGCGCGAGGCCGTCTCCGGCATCCACCACGCCGGCGTTTTCCTCGCCCGCTTTCACCAGAACTGCGGGTCCGGTCGTGGGAAACTTTCTCAATTCCCGGCGGGTGTTTTTGTAAGAGCAGTGCTCACTCCACATCACCGAAAACATGCCGAGCTCGGTCTCATTGGGCTCCCGGCCCAATCCCTGCTGGATCCGATCAAACTCCTCCGCGGTTAGCCCGAGCTTGAGCGCAAACTCTTTGGCTTTCATGCCGACCTCCCGATCCCCGCGGCCCCGAGAAGAATTCCTCGACCGTCGATCCCGCCCATCTCGGCCTCACAACAGCGCTCGGGATGGGGCATCATTCCCAGAACGTTGCCGGCCCGGTTGCGGATACCAGCGATATTGAGACTCGAGCCGTTCGGGTTGGCCTCCGGGGTCACTCGGCCCTGGGCATCACAATAGCGGAAGAGGATCTGCTGGCGGGCCTCGAGTTCTTCCAGAATCTTCGGATCTGCCCGGTAGCACCCCTCCCCGTGGGCGATGGGAATCCGCAACACTTGCCCGGTGACATAGGCAGCCGTGAAGCGGGAGGCCGGAGTTTCGACCCGCAGATCATACGGCTCGCACCGAAAATGCAGGCCTTCGTTGCGGGTGAGCGCCCCCGGCAATAACCCAGCTTCACAGAGAATCTGAAATCCGTTACAGATGCCCACGACCACCTGCCCCCGCTCTGCCGCCGCCTTGACTGCGGCCATGATCGGGGAGAAGCGGGCGATCGCCCCGCACCGGAGGTAATCCCCGTAGGAAAAGCCACCCGGCAGGATCACCCCCTCATCGGGATCGATCCGGGTTTCCTGGTGCCAGACCAGCCGGGTTTCCTGCCCGAGCCCCCGCAGGGCATGCACGCAGTCCTGGTCACAGTTGGATCCGGGAAATTGGACGACCGCAAACCTCATCCGCCGGCCCGCAGATCCAAGTGAAAGTTTTCCATCACCGGGTTGCTCAGGAGTTCCCGGGAGATTTCCTCAAGCTTGGCCTTAAGCTTTTTTTCGTCCCCTCCCTCGATCTCCAGCTCGATGTGCTTGCCGATCCGGACCGACTTCACCTCCTTGAGCCCCATCCCTTGGACCGCGTGGAGCACCGCCTCACCCTGAGGATCCAGGATGGAAGGCTTGAGGGTGACGGTGACGACCGCCTTCACTTCAAAGCCCGCATCGCTTGTAAATCAGGGCCTCGTGGCGGAGATGCCGCTTGGCATCCACCGCCGCCCGGAGGCCTTGACCTCCGATTTTACGGGACAGCTCTGGATCCAGCTGTAACCGGGTGGGGAAATCCGCTCCCCCCCGCTGCCAGGCATCCATCGCGTGACGCTGCACCGCCTCGTAGGCCTGGCGACGCTCCAATCCGGCGCGCGTCAACGCCAGCAACGCCCCTTGGGAAGCCCAGAGCCCCCGGGAGGACCGCAGATTCGCCAGCATCCGCTGGGGAAACACTTGGTGTCCGGCGACCAGCCCTTCGAGTTCGGCCAGAATAAAGTCGAGGAGGATGGTGGCGTCGGGAAACAACACTCGCTCGGCGGAACTGTGGGAAATATCCCGCTCGTGCCAGAGAGCCACATTTTCGAGGGCGGCCAAGGCGTGGCCCCGGACGATTCGGGCCAACCCGCAGATGCGCTCGGCGATGATCGGATTTCGTTTGTGGGGCATGGCGCTGCTGCCCTTCTGGCCCTTGGCGAAACTTTCCTCCACTTCGCCGACCTCCGTACGTTGCAGATGCCGGAACTCCGTGGCCCACCGTTCCGCACTGGCGGCCACCAGGGCCAAGGTCAACGCGAAGGCGGCATGCCGGTCGCGCGGAACCACTTGCGTGGCGGCACCGGGTTTGAGTCCCAGCTTGCCACAGACATAGGCCTCAATGGACGGATCCAAGTGGGCGTACGTGCCGACGGCTCCGGAAATTTTTCCGACGGCGACTTCTCCCCGGGCCTCTTTCAGCCTCTCTTCGGCACGGCGGAACTCGTCGTGCAGGAGGGCCAAGCGGATGCCGTGGCTGGTGGGTTCGGCGTGGATCCCGTGGGTGCGGCCGATGACCATGAGTCCGCGGTGTTCGCGGGCCCGTTTGGCCGCCGCCACCTTCACCTTGCGGACACCATCGATAAGAAGATCGGCAGCATCGCGCAGCTGCCAAGCCAAAGTGGTATCGAGAATGTCGGAGGAAGTCAGGCCCTGGTGAATCCAGCGCCCGGCCGGGCCGACATGGGAGGCAACTTCCTCTAAAAAGGCGAGAACGTCATGCCGGGTGCGGGCCTCGTTTTTCTGGACTTGGCGGAGGTTGAATTTGGCCCGGCGACGGATCGTGCGGGCATCCTTGGCTGGAATGATTTTTTTTCGGGCCATGCCTTCGCAGGCCAGCACCTCGCTCTCCAGCCAGCGGCGGAGCTTGTCTTGCTCGGTCCAGATTTCGGCCATGGCCGGGCGGGAGTAGCGAGGGATCATGGAACTTATAGAGTGCTGATTCCCAAAAGCTTCCTCAAGAATTCAATGCCACTTATTCCTCTTTTTTGCGAAAAAACCGGGGATCGACCTGAGCCCTTGGCTTACCCCACCCACAAACCGATCGTCTTACGTTCCTAGGAAAGTGGGACATTCCCACATTCCATGGAATCTTTTCTTATCCTTGAGGACGTGAAAACTTCGTGCCCACTAGACGAGATCACCATTTGGCCATTTGGCAAAATGTCGAAACGTGGTTTTAAGAGGCCGGGACGGGAATTTCCCAGCGCCCAAAGAAGATTTTCAAGGCCTCGGGCCGGCGGGGCACTCCCCCCGGTAACCATACCGTCACTGCCTTACCCGGGCCGTACCCCGTCACCCACACCGACCCCCCATAGGTTCCTGTCTTCGCCCGGATCGGTTTCTCCGCCGCCTTCCACCCCAGCGCCTCCTGTAACTTCCGACCGGCCTGCCCATCCCAAGGCGGCTTGCCCATCATCCACCCTACCGCCATTTGATGCTCCCGCCTGATCGTCGTCATCAGGTCGGCCCCATGTCTCGCCTCCTTCTCCTTCCCCACCATCCACCTAGCCGGAACCTTCCCCTGAATCAGACCACTTCGCTCGGCATAGGCCCCAAGCACCTCGCCCCCCAACTCGACCGCCAAAAGGTCAAACGGCGGATTGAGCGATTTTTGTAACGCCATGCGGAGATTCTCACCCTCTGCTCCCGGCAGCAGCGCCTCAACCTCCTTCACTAGTCCCCGATCCAGCGCTGCCCAAGCAATCACCGCCTTGAAGGTGGAAGCCGGCTCCCGCAACACATCTAGATCCGCCTCCTTTCCCGCCAGCAGCAAGGTCTCCCCTTCTGCGGAGGTCTCGAGGATCACCGCATCCGCAGGAAACTGGCCAAAACATGGCACGGCCCACACCAGAAGAAGAAACCAAATTCTCATCCGCCCCACTCCTTCCCGAACTTTTTCCAAAAAGGGGTAAATCTTTTTGCCTCGTAGTGCCTCGGCACCGTTACCAGATCCACCGCCGGCACCACCTCCACCTCCACGCCCTTGCCCAACTCCGCCACCAACTCTTTCCAGCGGGGGGAGACTGACTCCGTCACCGCCAACCTCCCTGCCCCCTGCTCCTGCAGTGCCGCCCGCAACTCCTCCCCCGTCTCCCCCACCCGGATCTCCAGGGCCGCCTCCGCGGCACATTCGTAGAGGAAAAAAATTCGCTTAAAGCTCAGTTGGGCCTTTTCCAGAAAAGGCCGGTCAAAGACAAAGACCCGCACCGCCTCAGGATGTTTCAACGCGGCAGGATCCCTCTCCGAAAGCGAATCCCCATGGAGCCACACCAGCGTCTTCATGCGGAAAAGAGCCTCCGCTCGAGCTCGGGATAAGTTGCGGCGAACGGGCACTTCGCCTCACACCGTTCACACCATTTCTTTCCACCGTTCTCCTGCACATTATCCCGGTTAAAAAGATACGGCCGATGGCTGAACGTCGAGGCCACCCATTGCCACGAAAGCGCATTACTGGCCGGATCCCCATCCAACAAATGCCGATAAAAGAACCTCTCCCCCGCCTTCCAACTCAGCTTCCGAAAATGAATCACGAAGGAGGCAAACCACATCCGGGCATGGTTGTGCAGATACCCCGTCTCCACCAACTCCCGCACCGTCTCATCCATGCAAACCAACCCCGTCCGGCCCTGGCGAATGTCCTCCGGCAACTCCTCGGATAAACCCTTCCCCAGCGGCACCTTGGCCGTTTCCAGATCCTCGTAAATCTGATTTCCCAATCTGGCGTAGATTAATCTCCAGAACTGCCGCCACCCTAGCTCCTGCCAGAACTTGGCGGCATCATACGATTCCCCGAATCGCTCCCGGATGCTCTCTGCCACCTCCCGCAACCCCAACACCCCGTGCCGGATATAAAAGGAAAGCCGGGAGACGTTTCCGTGTAGCTTGTTTCGAGTGCCGGCATATCCCGGCACCGAAAATTTTTCCAAAACTGCCCACGCCGCTTTCCGACCTCCGAAATAACGAGATGGTTTGGCATCCGCCTGTGCTTCCTCGTAGAGACCTGCCAAAGCTTCAGCCACCTTTCGGGCAATCTCCTCCCGACTTCCTGAAAATCCTTCCAATTTCATCTGAACGGTTGCGGACAACCCCAGAACCACGATGTGAACAACTTTTGAAGAAATATGTCTTTCACCTGATTTGAGTATTGAAGATCAACGACTTTGAACAAGGCCAGATATCTTGATAACTCTCTGCGAATAACAGGCATACCGTCTTTTCCGCAAAGGTAACTGCAAACCTAACCGATAAGAGAGGCCGCCTGAAAAAAGCCTTCTTAAAACTAAATCTTCACCACCCGCACTGCCGTTATGTCCTTGTCTGCCAGCATCTCCTTCAAAACCGCCTCTCCGGGCTCGGAATCCAGATTCAACACGCTTAGGGCCTTGGACCCCGGCGCACTCCGGCTCAACGTCATGCTCGCAATATTCACCTTATGCTTGCCCAAAAGGGTCCCAATCCAGCCCACAATTCCGGGCCGATCCTTGTTTTCCATCAAGAGCAGATAACCCTCCGGCCGCGCTTCCATCCACTGGTCGTTGATCCGGACGATATGCGGGCTGGTACCGAAAAAAGTACCGCTTACCTCTGCCTCTTGGCTGTCCTGCCCGGCGCGGACAGAAATCAGCTCTGCGTACTCACCCGGCTCCGCCTGCTTGCTTTCACTGACCTTCAGCCCGAGGTTCACCGCCATCTTCGGCGCATTCACCTCATTCACTTCTTTCCCTCCGGCCCCGAAGAGAAAACCCTTGAGAATACTGCGGGTGATCGGAGTCGTCTCCTCCTCCCCGATCTTGCCGGCATAGCTGATGCTCAACCGATCGCACCGGGCCGGAGCGATCTGCGAAAGCAGACGCCCCAAGCGAAAACCAAAATCAATCTGTGGCCGCAGCTTGGCCATCGTCCGTGCATCCACGCTGGGAATGTTCACCGCATTGCGCACCGCACCCTCGGTCAGATAATCCCGGATCGCCTCAGCGATCTCGATGCCGACGCTCTCTTGCGCTTCCGCGGTGGAAGCACCCAGATGGGGGGTGAGGATGATCTTCTTGGCCTTGCGCAGCGGGTGGTCGGGCAACAGCGGCTCCTCTTCAAAGACATCCAGCGCGGCCCCACCGATCTGACCGGATTCGAGCGCCTTCAGCAGGACCGACTCTGCAATCAACCCCCCGCGTGCGCAGTTCACGATCTTCACCCCCTTGCGGCACAGCTTCAGCTTTTCTTCGCTCAGGATTCCCTTGGTTTCATCCGTCATCGGCAGATGGAGAGTGAGAAAGTCGCAATGCGGCAAAAGATCATCGATCCGGTCGATCAACTCCACCTGAAGGCTCCTCGCCTTGGCCACAGACAGATATGGGTCGTACGCCATCACCCGCATCCCGAAAGCGATGGCGCGACGCGCCACCTCCCCGCCGATCCGGCCCATCCCGAGGATGCCGAGGGTTTTCCCGTTCAACTCCGTGCCCTGAAAACTTTTCCGGTCCCATTGCCCGGCGGCCATGGAGGCATGGGCCTGCGGGAGATGCCGGGCCAAGCCCAGCAACAGCGTGAAGGCCTGTTCCGCGGTGCTGATGGTATTGCCGGCCGGGGTGTTCATCACCACCACCCCCCGCTCCGTGGCGGCGTCCACATCCACATTGTCCACCCCCACCCCAGCACGGCCCACGGCCCGAATCGATGGGCAGGCTTGCAGCACCGCCTGACTGACTTGGGTCTGGCTTCGGACCACGAGGGCATCACAACCCTTGAGCTTTCCCATGAGCTCCTTCTCTTTGAGCGTGGGGCTTTCGACGACCTCGATCTGCGGACAAGCCTTGAGCACATCGACCCCACTGGGCGATACCCCATCCGTGACAAAAACTTTGTACTTCCCGGCCATCGGATAGGTCTAGCGACACCCCTCAGCCGGGGCAACGCCGGGGGTTACTTTTTGACCGGCTTTTCGGGGACCTGTCCAGAGGGAGCGCCCTGCGGCGGTCGCATCATCCCCTCCGGCATCCCCTGACCCTGCGGAACCCCTGGGGGCATCATACCCGGTGGCAAGGGAGGTTGGCCTTGCTGCATCATCCGGTTTTCCATCGGCACCACCGGCCGCCGCATTATCGGCTGCTGCGGCGGTCGGGTCACGAGGATCACCTGACAAACAGCGATGGTGATCAGGCTCACCGCTGCCAGTGCCATGCAAATTTTGACGTAAAGTTCAGGACGTACCGTGGTCTCTTGGCTCATAGATTTATACTAAATATCCCTAACCCTCCCTGCAAACCGCTCTTTCCACCTAGACGAGGCTGTTTTAGGCTCCTCCCTTGCTTTTACGGCTAGGTAGCTCAGTTGGTAGAGCAGAGGACTGAAAATCCTCGTGTCGCCGGTTCGATTCCGGCCCTAGCCACCTTTTTGGCGGAAGGTTTAAGCGGACAGGTGGAAAGAAGCTCTTGGCCAAATTTTTTCGCCCAAAAACCACGTCCACAACGAGATCGCTTTTTATCGGTTTTTTGACATACTCTCAGTATGCGAGCCCTCGTCACTGGAATGGTCGCGGGTATGGACGATGCGGAGTATATCCGCAAGGTCGTCGCCCTTGGGCACCGCAACCACCGCGAAATCAAGGTCTACAATACCGTCGACGACTTCACCAAGGCCGGGAAAAAACCCCTCGAACGCCTGCTCGGCACAACCGATTACGTCTTTGAGCTGACCCGAGAACGGGAATACGAAAAAATCGGATACGAAATCTTCCGCCACAACCAGCGGGACGTGATCATCCGCGCCCCCGCCACCGTAGAGTGGAACCGGATTAACCGGAAATTCAAGGACCAGCGGATCATCCGCGATTTCATCAAACCGGACCTGATCGTCACCCTCATCGACGCCGAATGGTCCATCAAACAGAAGCTGGAAAACCCCCAAGTCTCCGATCCTTTCCTCAAGGCCCTCAAGGAGCGCAACCATAACCTTTACGAGATCCTTTCTTGGATGAACGAGGAGGTCAGCCTCTCCGAGGATTGGGCCCGCTATATGGGTATCCCCCACTACGTCATCGCCGTGGGCGAACCGCCCGAAGCCCTCTACAAGCTCGTCACCCATCCCAATCCCTGGGTCATCTACGCCAGCTATTCGATGAGCTACGG
>JACCDY010110146.1_pt1 | contig 12722 bp, 7 predicted proteins | sample 7446391 | NCBI WGS metagenome assembly JACCDY01 (sample SAMN15323451, study PRJNA562643) | freshwater metagenome | isolation source: river surface water | place: USA:Blue River Watershed | collected 2017-08-18 | reverse complement strand
GCGCGGGCACCAGGTGGATGCGGCCATCGGCGGTGGGGACGTGGTCCGTGAACACCACCGGCTGGCCCGGGTCGTCCTCGGACAAGCAGGGGTAGGTGATGGCGCCTTCGCGCTGCAGCCGCTGCCAGGTGATGCCGGCGATGGCGCCGTGCATGGCCTGGCGCATTTCCTCGTACACGGCGGCCACGCCGGCATCGGGCCCCTCATAGTTCCAGCGCAGGCCCATGCGGCTTGCCACCTGCTGGATCAGCCACAGGTCCGGCTTCGCCTGCCCGGGCGGCTCGATCGCCTGGCGGCCCAGTTGCACCGTGCGGTCCGTGTTGGTCACCGTGCCCGTCTTCTCCGGCCAGGCCGTCGCCGGCAGCACCACGTCCGCCAGCCACGCCGTCTCGGTCAGGAAGATGTCCTGCACCACCAGGTGCTCCAGGCTGGCCAGCGCCTCGCGCGCGTGGTTCAGGTCCGGGTCGCTCATCGCCGGGTTCTCGCCCTGGATGTACATCCCGCGCACCTTGTGCGGGTCGCTGTCAGCGGCCAGCGCCTTGTCCATGATCTCCACCACCGTGTAGCCGGGCTTCGGGTCCAGCTTGGTGCCCCAGAACTGCTCGAACCAGGCATGGGCGTCCTGGTTGTCCACCCGCTGGTAGTTGGGCAGCATCATCGGGATCAGCCCCGCGTCGCTGGCGCCCTGCACATTGTTCTGCCCGCGCAGCGGGTGCAGCCCGCTGCCGGGCTTGCCGATCTGCCCGGCCACCGTGCACAGCGCGATCAGGCAGCGCGCGTTGTCCGTGCCGTGCACGTGCTGGCTGACCCCCATGCCCCACAGGATCATGGCGGCCTTGGCCTTCGCGAATTCACGGGCCACCTCGCGGATCGTGGCTGCCGGGATGCCGCAGACCTGCTCCATCGCCTCGGGGCTGAAGGCGGCGACCGATTGCTTGAGCGCCTCGTAGTTGCTGGCCCGCCTGGCAATGAACGCTTCATCCGCCAGCCCTTCCTCGATGACCGTGTGGATCATCGCGTTGAGCAGCGCCACGTCCGCATCCGGCTTGAACTGCAGCGTGCGCCAGGCATACCGGCCGATGTCCGTCCCCCGCGGGTCGGCCAGCACGATCTTCATGCCGCGCCTGGCCGCGTTCTTCATCCACGTGGCCGCCACCGGGTGGTTGGCCGTCGGGTTGGAGCCGATCACGATCACCAGCTCGGCGTGCGCCACGTCCATCACCGGGTTGCTCACCGCCGCCGAGCCCACGCCCTCCAGCAAGGCCGCCACGCTGGAGGCATGGCACAGCCGCGTGCAGTGGTCCACGTTGTTGCTGCCAAAGCCCGTGCGCACCAGCTTCTGGAACAGGTAGGCCTCCTCGTTGGTGCCCTTGGCCGAGCCGAAGCCCGCCAGGGCCTTGGGGCCGTGGGTGTCGCGCAATTTCTTGAGGCCACCGGCCGCCAGGTCCAGGGCTTCGTCCCAGCTCGCCTCGCGGAACACCTCCGCCCAGCGGGCCGGATCCTTGGCAACGTCCAGGTCCTTCGGGACGCCAGGCTTTCGGATCAGGGGCTTCGTCAGGCGGTCCGGGTGGTGCACATAGTCGAAGCCGAAGCGCCCCTTGACGCACAACCTGCCCTGGTTGGCCGGGCCGTCGCGGCCCTCCACGCCCACGATCTGGTTGTCCTTGACCTGGTACGTCAGCTGGCAGCCCACGCCGCAGAAGGGGCACACGGAGGCGACCTCGCGGTCCACCTGGGGTTGCTCGATGCGGGACTTGGGCATCAGCGCCCCCGTCGGGCAGGCCTGCACGCATTCGCCACAGGCCACGCAGGTGCTGTCCCCCATCGCATCGCCCTGGTCGAAGACGATGTGGCTGTGCGCGCCCCGGCTGGCGTAGCCGATCACGTCGTTGGCCTGCGCCTCGCGGCAGGCCCTCACGCAGCGCGTGCACTGGATGCAGGCGTCCAGGTTCACCGCCATGGCCGGGTGGGACAGGTCGGGGGCGGGTTGCTCGCGGCGCAGGGCGACCAGCTCGGGACGCGGGGTCACGTCCAGCTTGGCGGCCCATTCACTGAGCTCGCCGTGCGACAGCTCGCCCTGCGAGGCTCCGGCCTCCGGCTTGCGCCCTTGCCGCGGCAGGTCCGCCAGCAGCATCTCCACCACCATCTTCTGGCTCTTGCGCGCACGTTCGCTGTCGGACTTGACGTCCATCCCTGGCGCCACCGCCCGGCAGCAACTGGCCGCCAGCGTGCGCTCGCCCGCCACCTCCACCACGCAGGCGCGGCAGTTGCCGTCCGGGCGCAGGCCGTCCGTGTAGCAAAGGTGGGGGATTTCCACGCCGACACGGCGTGCAGCGGCCAGGATCGACTCTCCCTGGACCGCCTGGACTTGCTGGCCGTTCAGGTGAAAGTCGATCAGCGGCAGGTCATTGGATTTCATGGGGGAAATACTCCTGCACGCAGCGCATCGGGTTCGGGGCGGCCTGGCCCAGGCCGCAGATGGACGCATCCACCATCACCTGGCCCAGGTCGGACAAGGTGGCGTTATCCCACTGCGAAGCCTCCATCAGCCGCGCCGCCTTGTCCGTGCCCACCCGGCACGGCGTGCACTGGCCGCAGCTTTCATGGGCAAAGAACTTCATCATGTTCAGCGCCGCATCGCGCGCCCTGTCCTGGTGGCCCAGCACGATCACCGCCGCCGAGCCGATGAAGCAGCCATGCGGCTGCAGCGTGTCGAAGTCCAGCGGCACATCGGCCAGCCGCGCCGGCAGGATGCCGCCCGAGGCGCCGCCAGGAAGGTAAGCGTACAGCTCATGGCCCTCGGCCATGCCGCCGCAGTACTCGTCCACCAGCTCGCGCAGGGTGATGCCCGCCGGCGCCAGCTTGACGCCCGGCTGCCTGACCCGCCCGCTGACGCTGAACGAGCGCAGGCCCTTGCGGCCGTGGCGGCCCTGCGAGGCGAACCAGTCCGGACCCTGCGTGACGATGTCGCGGATCCAGTGCAGGGTTTCCAGGTTGTGCGCGAGGGTCGGCCGGCCGAACAGGCCCTTCTCCGCGATGTAGGGCGGGCGCAGCCTCGGTTCGCCGCGCTTGCCCTCGATCGACTCGATCAGGGCCGACTCCTCGCCGCAGATGTAGGCGCCCGCGCCACGGCGAAGCTCGATCGCCGGGATCGCACCACCGGGCGGATCGGCGCGCAGGCGCCCCAGCTCCCGCTCGAGGATCGCGCGGCACGCGTGGTATTCGTCGCGCAGGTAGATGACGATGCGGTCAATGCCGACCGCCCAGGCAGCGACCAGCGCGCCTTCCAGGAAGCGGTGGGGATCGCGTTCCAGGTAGAAGCGGTCCTTGAAGGTGCCGGGCTCGCCCTCGTCGATGTTGACCACCATCATCCGGGGAGCAGGCTGGTCCCGCACGATGCGCCACTTGCGACCGGCCGGGAAACCCGCGCCGCCGAGGCCGCGCAAGTGGGCGGACTCCAGCGTCGAAATCACATCATCGGCTGCAAGTTCACCCCGTGCGCAACGCTCATACAGGGCGTAGCCACCAGCTGCGCGGTAAAGGCCGAGGTCGGCATACGGCCCGGCGACTGGGTGGGTGCAACCGGTTGCCACGGCTTCGGCGATGAGTTCCACGCTGGCAGGTGCCACGGCATGCTGGCCGACGCTGGCCGCGGGGGCCAGTTCGCAGCGGCCGATGCACGGCGCGCCAACCACCTTCACATCGGCACCCAGGATCGCCGGCAACCTTTCCAGCAGCTGACGCGCGCCGGCCATCTCGCAGGACAGGCCCTCGCACACCCTCACGGTCAGCGCAGCGCCCTCCTCGCCTTCGCGCAGGATCTCGAAGTGGTGGTAGAAGCTCGCGACCTCATACACCTCGGCCTGCCCCAGCCGCATCTCCTGCGCCAGCGCCGCCAGGTGCCTTGGCTGCAGGCCGTGGAATCGGTCGTTCAGCCGGTGCAGGTACTCGATCAGCAGGTCCCGCGGGTGGCCATCCACCGGCCGCGGGCCAATCAGTTCACGCACCTCCGACAAGCCGTCATCGGAGACTTGCCGGCCCTTCTTCTGCGACGCCCGGCGCAGGTTTTTCCGCATGTCGGCGACCGACGCGAGGGGAATCTCGACAGGGTGATTCATGCCGTGGCGATCACCCGTCCGTCAGACGCGCTCGAGGATGACGGCGATACCTTGACCCACGCCGATGCACATGGTGCACAGCGCGTAGCGCCCACCGGTAGCGTGCAGCCGGTTGACCGCCGTGGTCGCCAGCCTCGCGCCCGACGCACCCAGCGGGTGGCCCAGGGCGATGGCGCCGCCCCAGGCGTTGACCCGCTCGTCGTCGTCGGCCAGGCCCAGCATCCGCAGCACCGCCAGGCCCTGCGCGGCAAACGCCTCGTTCAGCTCGATCACGTCCATCTGCGCCAGGCTCAGGCCGGTCTGCGCCAGCACCTTCTGCACGGCCGGGGCCGGGCCGATGCCCATGATGCGCGGCGCCACGCCGGCGGTGGCCATGCCCACCACGCGGGCGCGGGGGACCAGGCCGTTCTTCGCTGCGGTCGCCTCATTGGCCAGGATCAGCGCACAGGCGCCGTCGTTCACGCCGCTGGCATTACCCGCCGTGACGCTGCCGTCCGGGCGCACCACGCCCTTGAGCCTGGCCAGCGCCTCCAGGCTGGTCTCGCGCGGGTGTTCGTCCTTGTCGACGACGATCGCCTCGCCCTTCTTCTGCGGGATGGTGACCGGGCAGATCTCCCGGGCCAGGTGGCCGGCCTTCTGCGCCGCCACCGCCTTGAGCTGGGACGCCAGGGCCATGCGGTCCTGCGCCTCGCGCTCGATCTTGTAGTCCACCGCCACGTTCTCGGCCGTCTCGGGCATGGAGTCCACGCCGTAGGCCTCCTTCATCAGCTTGTTGACGAAGCGCCAGCCGATGGTGGTGTCATGGACCGCGTTGGCGCGGGAGAAGGCGCTTTCGGCCTTGGGCATGACGAACGGCGCGCGGCTCATGCTCTCCACGCCGCCGGCGATCATCAGGCCGGCCTCGCCGGACTTGATGGCGCGCGCTGCGGTCCCCACCGCGTCCAGCCCCGATCCGCACAGGCGGTTGACGGTCGATCCGGGCACTTCCATCGGCAGCCCCGCCAGCAGCGCCGACATGCGCGCCACGTTGCGGTTGTCCTCGCCGGCCTGGTTGGCGCAGCCGAAGATCACGTCGGTGACGGCGGCCCAGTCGACATTCGGGTTGCGCCCCATCAGGGCCTTCAGGGGAATGGCCCCCAGGTCGTCGGCGCGGACGGAGGACAACGCGCCGCCGTAGCGGCCGAAGGGGGTGCGGATGGCGTCGCAGATGAAGGCTTGGCTCATGGCAATTCTTGAAGGGAAGATCAGGGTTGGGGCAGGCGGGTCGCGCCGAAGGCCGGAAGCTAGGCCGCAGTCATGCCGCAGGCCCGCGCTGCAGCCAGGGGCTGACCCGGTAACGCTCCCCGCGGTAGCAGCGGTCCAGTGCCTCGATGAGGGCGACCACGCGTCCGCGGCCCATGCGGGCCAGCCAATCGAAGGGACCGGCGGGGTAGTTCACGCCCAGTTTCATCGCCGCGTCCGCCCCCTGGGGCGTGCACACGCCCTGGAGCACGGCATCGGCCGCCTCGTTGACCAGCATCGCCAGCGTGCGCGCGGCCACCAGGCCCGGCACATCGGCGACGCGCACCGGCAGGTACCCCAGGGCCTTGAGCACAGCAGGCGCCTGGTCCTGCCACTCCGCGCCGCCGACGACGGCAAAGGCGACATGGCCGCCCGGGGCCGGCAGTTCGTCAAACACGGCGACCTCGGAACGGCCCGCATCGCGGGCGACCTGCCAGGCCGGCCGGCCATCGGTCAGCCGCAGCTGCCGGCCGCCGACCTGCACGCCCACCCAGTCGCTGGCCGGGGCGCGAGACACGGGCTGGCCGCCGGCGCAGGCGCTGGCCGCACTCACCAGCGTATCGGCCACGGGCCCGCTGCCATGGACCACCAGGGCGGGGACGTTGCCCAGGTTTCGGGTGGCATCCGGCGCAAGCGCGGGCGCGCCCTGCGGGTAGGCATAGAAGCCGCGGCCGCTCTTGCGACCGAGCAGGCCGCCATCCACCAGCTCCCGCTGCACCAGGCTGGGCGTGAACCGGCGGTCGAAGAAATTGGCCTCGAAGACCGATTGCGTCACCGCGAAGTTGGTGTCGTGGCCGATCAGGTCCATCAGCTCGCACGGTCCCATGCGGAAGCCGGCCGAGCGCATCAGGGCATCCAGCGCCTCGGGCGCTGCCGCCTGCTCCTGCAGCAGCATCAGCGCCTCCGCGTAGTACGGGCGAGCGATGCGGTTGACGATGAAGCCGGGCGTGCTGCGCGCATGAACGGGGACCTTGCCCCAGTCCCGCGACAGCTGCTCGATGCGGGCCGCGACCTGGGGATCCGTCTGCAGGCCGCTGACCACCTCCACCAGGGCCATGAGCGGCACGGGGTTGAAGAAGTGCATGCCCACCAGCCGGCCGGGATGCTGCAGGCCCGCGGCAATCGCCGTCACGCTGATGGACGAGGTGTTGGTGGCCAGGATGGCGTCGGCCGCGAGCAGGCCTTCGAGCTGCGCGAACAGCGCGCGCTTGGCGTCCAGCTTTTCCACGATGGCTTCGATGGCCAGCCTGGCGCCACGCGCAGGCTCAAGGGAGTCCAGCGGCTGCAACCGGTCCATCGTGGCATCGGCCTGGGGCTGCGCCAGCTTGCCTTTGGCGACCAGCTTGGCCAGGACCTCGGCCACCTGGCCTCGGGCCTTGGCCGCCGCGCCCTCGCGCTGGTCGTACAGGAAGACCCGGTGGCCGGACTGGGCCGCCACCTGGGCGATGCCGACGCCCATCACGCCGGCGCCGATGACGAGGGCATCCTCGCGTTGGCTGGGGTTGCTCATTGGGGAATCCAGGAAGCGGCGCGCTTGCCCAGGAAGGCCGCGAAGCCTTCACGGGCCTCGCCGGTGCCGCGCACGCGGGCAATGGTCTGTGCGGTGAGTTCACGCACTTCGGGGGTGATGGGGCCGAGGGCCAGTTGCGCGAACAACTGCTTGATCTCCACCTGGGCCTGGGGGCCGCCCACCAGCAGGTCAGCAACGACCGCGTCAACGGCCGCGTCAAGCTGGTCCAGGGGGACCACCTGCTGCACGAGGCCGATGCGAAGGGCTTCGTCCGCGCCGATGCGGGTGGTGGTCAGTGCCAGGCGGCGCGCCTGGCGGCGGCCCACCGCGTTGACGACATAGGGGCCGATCACCGAGGGCAGGATGCCGAACTTGGCCTCGCTGACCGCGAAGCTGGCGTTTTCCGACGCCACCGCGATATCGCAGGCGCAGGCCAGGCCCACGCCGCCGCCCAACGCGGCGCCCTGCACCCGAGCCACGGTGGGCTTGGGGCAGGACTCGATGCGCGAGAGCATGGCAGCAAAGCGGCGGGCATCGGCCAGGTTCCACTCCCGGTCGGCTTCGGACGCGCGCTGCATCCACTGCAGGTCCGCGCCCGCGCTGAAGTGCTTGCCGCTGCCGGCCAGCACGATCACGCGCACCTTCGGGTCGGTGGCCAGCTGCGCGAAGGCCGCGTCCAGCTCCCCGATCATGGCCTCGTCGAAGGCATTGAACACCGCCGGACGGTCCATCAGGACCTGGGCCACGCCCGGGGCGGTGTGCAGGATCTGCACGATCGCCATCAGTAGGTCTCCAGGTGCAGCCGGCCGTCGCGCTTGAGGGCGGCGCCGACCTGCTCCCAGTCGAGGCCGGCCTGCCTGGCCACGTCACGCAGGGCCATGACCACCCCCTCCTCCATGGACTTGAGTCCGCAGACGTAGAAGTACGTGTTGGGGTCCGCCAGCAGCGGTGCCAGGTCGGCGGCACGCTCGTGCATCAGGTCCTGCACGTAGCGCTTGGGCTGTCCCTGGACCCGGCTGAACGCCAGGTTGATGTCGATGAAGTCCTTGGGCAGGCCCTGCAGCGGGCCGAAGTACGGCAGTTCCTCGGGGGTGCGGGCGCCGAAGAACAGCATCAGCTTGCCACCCTCGAACTTGCCGCTGGCGCGCAGGCGGCGTCGCCACTCCGTCATGGCGCGCATGGGGGCCGAGCCGGTGCCCGTGCAGATCATGACGATGCTGCTGCGGGGGTGGTTGGGCATCAGGAAGCTGGCGCCGAAGGGGCCGATCACCTGCACCGTGTCGCCCACCTTGAGGTCGCACATGTAGTTGCTGCCGACACCGCGCACGGGCTTGCCGTCATGGTCCTCCAGCACGCGCTTGATGGTCAGCGACAGGTTGTTGTAGCCGGGGCGCTCGCCGTTGCGCGGGCTGGCGATGGAGTACTGGCGCGGGTGGTGGGCTCGGCCGTTGGCGTCCACGCCGGGCGGGACGATGGCGATGCTCTGGCCTTCCAGCACGGGGAAAGGCGTGGTGCCGAAGTCCAGCACGATGTGGTGCGTGTCGTAGTCGGTGCCGACCTGGGTGACGCGGTGGTTGCCGGTGACCGTGGCGGTGACGGATTTCTCCGGCGCCTTGGGGCCGTAGAGGTTGGTGAAGGCATGGGCCGCGGACCAGGGCGGCAGCGTGGTGCCGTAGCTGGCGCTGTTGAAGGCCTGGCCGTCAGCAGCCGGGGCCGGTGCTGGCGCGGCGGCCTCGGACTGCGCCACGGCGTCGGCGGACACGCCCGCTTCAGCCAGCTGCTCGGCGCTGAGTTCCGCCGGCAGCTCGTCCCAGGTCAGCTGCTCGGCGACGCTGTAGGCCCGCACCAGCGGCATGGTGCGCCAGTTGTCGATGCTGCCCGTGGGGCACGGCGGCACGCAGGCCATGCACAGGTTGCACTTGTCCGCATCGACCACGTAGTTGCGCGAGTCGTGCGTGATGGCGCCCACCGGGCAGGTGGCTTCGCAGGTGTTGCAGCGGATGCAGATCTCGGGATCGATCAGGTGCTGCTGGATGACTTTGACTTCGCTCAGGTCCATGTGTGTGTCTCCTCGGGGCCTCTCGTTCTGCGGGCTCCCAAAATGGTTCGAGCGCACCGCCGGCGCGCTCGAACCGACGCGGGCCTGGTAACCGCCAGGCCCAGGCGCGCCATCAGTTGAAGCGCACGTACTCGAAGTCCACCGGCTGGCGGTTGATGCCCATGGCCGGGGGAGCGATCCAGTTGGCGAACTTGCCCGGCTCGACCACGCGGCCCATCAGGCTGGAGACGAACACGCGGTCCTCGGCGGAGGGCAGCCAGTCGTTCTTGCGGGCGTTCCACTCGGCCTCGGACACCACCTGGCCCTCGGGCGACACCTTCACGCCGGACAGCGCGCCGATGTTGCGGTGGAAGGCCTTGTGCGGGGCCTTCAGGCGGAATGGGATGCCAGCCTTCTCGATCACCTTGTTCCAGCGGTCCACGCCGGAGATGGAGTCCTTGATGTAGTCGTCACGCAGGACTTCGTTCAGGGCATTGAGCATCGGCACCTGCTTTTCCACCAGGCGGCCGTTCTGCACCTGCAGGACCGGGTAGGTCTGGTCACGCAGCTGGTGGTCGTCGTTGCGCTTGCCTTCCTCGTAGCGACCCTTCAGGCCGGTGGAGTAGAAGGTGGCGGCGTTGCTGGACTCGTCGGCGCCGAACAGGTCGATGGTCACGCTGAAGTGGAAGTTCAGATAACGCTGCAGGGTGGGCAGGTCGATGACGCCGGCCTCGCGCAGCTTCTTCGGGTCGTCGGTCTTGAGCTCGTTCATCACCTGGCAGGTGCGCTGGATGACGCGGCTGACGCCGGACTCGCCCACGAACATGTGGTGGGCTTCCTCGGTCAGCATGAACTTGGTGGTACGGGCCAGCGGGTCGAAGCTGCTCTCGGCCAGGGCGCACAGCTGGAACTTGCCGTCACGGTCCGTGAAGTACGTGAACATGAAGAACGACAGCCAGTCGGGCGTCTGCTCGTTGAAGGCCTGCAGGATGCGGGGGTTGTCGGTCTGGCCGGAGCGGCGCTCCAGCAGGGCCTCGCCTTCCTCGCGGCCGTCCTTGCCGAAGAACTTGTGCAGCAGGTAGACCATGGCCCACAGGTGGCGGCCTTCCTCCACGTTCACCTGGAACAGGTTGCGCAGGTCGTACTGGCTGGGGCAGGTGAGGCCCAGGTGGCGCTGCTGCTCCACGGACGCCGGCTCGGTGTCGCCCTGGGTGACGATGATGCGGCGCAGGTTGGCGCGGTACTCGCCGGGCACGTCCTGCCAGGCGTCCTCGCCCTTGTGGTCGCCGAAGTGGATCTTGCGGCCCTCTTCAGCCGGGTTCAGGAAGATGCCCCAGCGGTAGTCGGGCATCTTGACGTGGCCGAAGGTGGCCCAGCCCTGCGGGTCCACGCTGGTGGCGGTGCGCAGGTAGACGTCGAAGTTCTGCGAGCCGTCCGGGCCCATGTCGTCCCACCAGGACAGGAAGTTGGGCTGCCAGCCTTCCAGCGCGCGCTGCAGCGTGCGGTCGTCGGCCAGGTTGACGTTGTTCGGGATCTTGGAGGTGTAGTCGATCGTGCTCACGTGCTTGCTCCTTGGGTTGTATCCGGGTGGGAAATCAGACGCGGTTCCAGTCGAAGGCGGCCTTGTCGCCCTTGCCGTAGACCTTGAGCGCGCCCTTGTCGCCGACGGCGTTGGGACGCTGGAAGATCCAGTTCTGCCAGGCGGTCAGGCGGCCGAAGATGCGGGTGACCATGTTTTCCTGGCCGTTGAAGCGCAGGTTGGCTTCCAGGCCGGTCAGGGCGTCGGGGCTCATGGCCACGCGTTCCTCGATGGCGATGCGGGTCTCGTCGGACCAGTCGATGTCGTCGGGGTTGCTGGTGACCAGGCCCACCGCGAAGGCGGCGTCGGCATCCAGCGGCTGGCCGGCCTTGGCGCGCACGGCTTCCATCGCCGGCACTTCGTCGTAGAAGCGGCGGCCCAGGCGGCTCTGGCCGGTGGCCATGGGGTACAGGCCGAAGTTGGCGTCGCTGACGACGATCTTGGGGGCCTTCTCGGGCGCGTCGGGCAGGGCCAGCTGGTAGCTGCGGTCGCAGGCCAGGGCGAACTCCAGGAAGGTGCCGCCGAAGCAGGAGCCTTCCTCGATCAGCGCGAACAGGCTGCGCGAGGACACGTCGATACGGCTGAACACGCGGCGCAGCAGGCCGATGGTCTCGCGCACGAACCAGTGGTCCTTGTTCGCCAGCAGGACGGCGTCCATCGCGGCCACGGCCTCCAGGCTGCCGGTGGTCTTGAACACCCAGGTGCCGACATCCGGCTCGTTGGTGCGCATCTGCAGGATGGCGTCGTCCAGCTCGCGGGCCAGGACCAGCGGGTACCAGTTCGCGCCGGCGGCCTCGATGCCGGCCACGTCGGTGGGCTGGGCGCCGGTGGGGGCCTTGACGGTGAAGGTGGCGATGCGCTTGGCGCGGTCGATCTCGATGGTGACGTTCGAGTAGCGCAGCGCGTCGGCCTCGATGGTGCGGGCCAGGGGCTTGAGCTCCACGCCCTTGGCGCCGGCGGGGCGGTCGCTCCTGGCGGCCAGGGCCAGGGCGCGCTCCTTGACCTTCTCGGCGAAGACGGCCGGCTTGGCGATGTCGTCGACCAGGCGCCATTCCTTGGCCTTCTCGCCGCGCACGCCTTCGGAGATGGTGCAGAAGATGTCGGCCAGGTCGTGGCGGACATGGCGCTTGTCGGTCACGCGGGTCAGGCCGCCGGTGCCGGGCAGCACGCCCAGCAGGGGCACCTCGGGCAGGCTCACGGCGCTGGAGCGGTCGTCCACCAGCAGGATCTCGTCGCAGGCCAGGGCCAGCTCGTAGCCGCCGCCGGCGCAGGCGCCGTTGACGGCGGCCAGGAACTTCAGGCCGTCATGCTTGGACGAATCTTCCATGCCGTTGCGGGTCTCGTTGGTGAACTTGCAGAAGTTCACCTTCCAGGCGTGGCTGGAGACACCCAGCATGAAGATGTTGGCGCCGGAGCAGAACACCTTCTCCTTGGCGCTGGTCACGACCACGGTGCGCACTTCGGGATGCTCGAAGCGGATGCGGTTGAGCGCATCGTTCAGCTCGATGTCGACGCCGAGGTCGTAGCTGTTGAGCTTGAGCTTGTAGCCGGGGCGCAGGCCGCCGTCTTCCGCGAAGTCAGCGGCCAGGGTGGCCACCGGACCGTTGAAGCTCAGTTTCCAGTGCTTGTACTGGGAAGGATGGGTTTGGTACTCGACCCGGTTCTGTTGCGTCTCGCTCACGGCACTCTCCATTTGCAGGCAATGAAATGCAGCTTGGGGCTGCGGCATGACGTGCAGTATATTGCTCGTCAAATTTGCCTTCAACAGGAAAATGCAGTTTGTTTCTTATCGGAAACCCTAGGTTTTGAAAAAAGGGGAGGGGCTCAAGCCCCTCCCCTTATGGAGTGTCCAGGTGTCCGCCCGGTCGCCCGGGCTTAGGGATCAGCTACGCGCCGGCAGCCCCAGCACCGTCCGCACCTTGGCGTTGAGCAGGTCGAACGTATGCGGCAGCGGCTGCGCGCTGGTGTCCACGTGCACCTCTGCCTTGGCGTAGAAGGCCGCCCGCCCCACCAGGATGGAACGCAGGTCATCCATCGCCTCACGGCTCGCCGCCATGGGCCGCATGTCGCCCTGCTCCATCACGCGGCGCATGTGGTCCTCCGGCTCCGCCTTCAGCCACACCGTGGTGCAGTGGGCCAGCAGCAGGTTGAAGGTGGCGGGGTCGGACACGATGCCGCCGGGGGTCGCGATCACCG
>JACCDY010894687.1_pt1 | contig 12724 bp, 7 predicted proteins | sample 7446391 | NCBI WGS metagenome assembly JACCDY01 (sample SAMN15323451, study PRJNA562643) | freshwater metagenome | isolation source: river surface water | place: USA:Blue River Watershed | collected 2017-08-18 | reverse complement strand
AGAGGGTAAAGATTTTGATATTACATCACCTACATATGGTAAGGCACCTATTCAAAAATTAGATGTTGATGAATATTTTGCTAAACAACAAATAGATACAATATTATTAAATAGATTAAGTGAAGCAATTGAATTTAATTCTAAATCTATTTCACAGATTAAAATACCACAAAGTGTTACAAACGAATCAAATAAAAAAGAAGGTTCGTTAGTATTACAATCATTATTAAATACTAATTATCAAGCTAAGAGTAATCTTACACAAACAAATAAGATAACAATTAATAAACCAAAACCTTTAGCTGTTGGTGCTGCACCCGTAGCAAAACCTGTAATTAGTACACCTAATCCGGTTGTACCTCTACCACAACCAACTCCTCCTTCAAATAGAGGAGGTGGAGGTTTTACAGGTGAACCAATTGATGAAAGTAGATTTGGTGGGGGTTTAGGTAGAGAACAAAGGTTTAACAATGATGTGTTAAATCAACAAATGGAAAACATAAGATAAGATATTTATAGATAATGGCAATCAAACATAATAAAATATACAGATTGGATGATTTAACTTTTGGGTTAGATGCTTTAAATGAAGTAAGAGCCGAACCAGGTGGTGGTGGAGGTGGTGGAGGTTCTATACCAAATGGTGAAAATTTAAAAATCATATTTAGAAATAAATCTAAATTTAAAGATAAACTAACATTCCCATTTGTTGGGCAAACTTATTATGAAAATTCCGTAGTTGGTATAAATTCCAATAATTTAAATGATAGTGTAACGATATTACCAAATATTGAAACTAATTTTAAACTAAAAAATTATGTTGTTTTAACAAAATCAACAACTACGAAACAAGTAGAAATAAAAGATGATTATTTTACCGATAGAGATAATAGAAATCCTAGAAATTATGTTGAAAATCTAACGATTAATAGTATTAGAGTTGATGTATATGATTTAAATAATACCCTAATAAGTACAGAAAACTATCCATTACCATCTACTATTGAATTAGATTTTGATTTAGAACAAAAACAAAATGAGCCAGTTGAACCAAAGGTTAAAAATCAAAATATAACATTAATTACAAATTATCTAAATACAAAATTAGATAATGAGTTAAGTGTAAAATTATTATCAGCAGATATACCAAAAGGAGTAATCCTAAAAAGTGGACAGGGTGTTGATATTCTAGCTGTTCCTGAAACTGATTATGGTTTTACAATTGAAGTACAGGGGTTATCTACCTTTAAATTAAAAAACATTCGTTGGCAATATGCAAGTAAGTTTAACGAAAATAGTTTATTTAATATAGAGGAATTTAAGATTATTTCATCTGATAGTAAGGTTACTATTCCTAAAGATATATTCAACGATAATATTATATTATTAATAGAAGTTGAACCTAATGATGTAAATTATCCTAAATTAACATTAACAAATAAAACTATAAATGTTGGTGTTGAAGAAACTATTTTAGCATCTAAAACCAATACTAAATCAATTAGTATACCTGCAGGTATTGTTAATACTACGTTTGTAAAAGTTATAACTCCATATAGTACATTTAATTTACCAATTAATGCAACTACATTAGTTAATAAAGATATCGTATTAGATTTAAAAAAACATTTTAAAAATAATTTAGGTTCATTTAAAGTACTTTTAGTTCCGTATAGTGAATTTTTTGGGGATGGGCAAGTACAATCTGTACAGGTAAATATTTCTCAATTAATTGATATTCCAATTATTGATAAAATTGAATATCCTACTAATGTTTTAATTCCTACATATACATTTGGTGATGTAAATTTTAAAATATCATTTGAATCATTAGTTGCAACAACGGTATTAGTTTATCATTCAAAAGAAGATGACAGTACTCAATTAGGGAAATTAAAAGCAAAAGATTCTATTTCCATAAACTATAATTCAATAAAAAAGTTTAAAGTAGGAGATTCAATTGATTTACTTTTAATACCTTACAATAAAAATATAAAAGGTGAACCGGAAAGAATTTCTATTAAATTTAACGATTCTAATTTCTATATTTCTACTCAAAATTTAAAAGATAAGTTATTATTAGCAATTTCATCTCAACTTAAAATTGATTTAAACAATAATACTTATTTAAATCATATTGCAGCATTTGATATTGATGATAAACAAATCGTAGTATCTAACTGGGATGTTGATAATACTACATTTACTAAATTTAAAAGAGATGAATTAGGTAATCAAATACCAGATGGAGAAATAAATAAAAGTGTAGTAATTAAATTATACGAACCTTTACCGGCAAATGTAAATAAAAACGATACACTATGGGTTTCAGAAATTAGTGCTTTACCTATCTTACAATCAGTAATTTTAACAGGTACACCAACTGATATTTGTGTTCCACTTCGTTCTCCTAATTTTAATGCAGATGTTGATTTTGTAAAGATGCAATCAACTGGAATAGGAAATTATGATGATTTAATATTAAGTGGATCGGCAACTTCAGAACAATTAGTTCAAAAATATTTAGCAGATAATTTTATTGACATTAAAGGAGTTAATATTGATTATTCTGATTTTTCTAATTTCGTAAAGTATAGTAGTGCAGTTGAAAGATTAGCAAACTTTAGATATAAGAAAGAATTAGTTGAGTTTTATGATAATAAGATAAATGTATTAACAAGTTTAACTGCTAGTGCAACTAAAGAAATTGAATTAGATACAATACGAACTAAAAAATCTAATTTAGTAACCGGATTTGATGGTTGGGAAAATTATTTAACACAAAGTGTATTTACAGCATCATTTGTATCATCATTTGTTGATGGTAATATAGCAGGTTATAATAACAATTCAATTGATTTATATGAAACCTACTACGAATTAGCAGATTCGTATGATAAAAATAGTATTAACTTATTAAAAAATAATATTCCTTTACATATTGTAGATGATAGTGAGAACTTAGATTTCTTATTATTCTTAGATATGATTGGTAATTATTTTGATATTATTTGGGCATACATCAAAGGAATTACGGAGCAAAAAAATATATCAGAAGCAGCATCCACAGGTATAAGTGATGATCTTTTATATGATTATTTAAAATCGTTTGGATGGAATCCTAAAAATTTAAATTCAAATAAACAACTTTGGGAATATACTTTTGGATTAAATGGTGATGGTACATTAAATGAAAATCCTGTTGAACAATATTTGGGTGGTAATACTGAAAGAATTACACCTGAACAGGCTACTAAACAAATTTGGAGACGTATTGCAAATAATTTACCTTATTTATTAAAACATAAGGGAAGTGTAAGAGGTATTACTGCATTATTGACGTGTTATGGTATTCCGGCATCCAATTTATCTATTATGGAATTTGGTGGACCGAATATAGACACGGTTGAAGATGCACCTAAATTTGTGTATAATAGTTTAACACATAACTTAGTATTTGATAATGTAACAGCTTCATTAGATATACCATTCTTAGGAACACCTAAACCACAGGCTATCGAATTAAGATTAAAGCCTGAAAACTTTGAGAACTATACATTATTAAGTGGTAGTGGATTTAGATTGGGAATTAATGCAGATACATCTACGGCAACATTAGATAAATACGGATTTTTTACAATCAATGGAACTCCGGTAGGAACATCTTATCCTTTTTACGATGGTAATTATCATAGTATATTATTTCAACAAAGTGGCTCTAATACCGTTAAATTATACGCAGCAACTAACTATAAAGATGATATAATACAAAGTGGGGAGTGGACAGGAACAATTGTAAGTTCTAATTGGGAATCTGCAAATAATTTCAAAATAACTAACTTTATCGGTAATATCGAAGAAGTTAGAGTTTGGAAAACGGCATTAAGTGAAAGTGTGTTTAATACACATGTTATTATGCCAGAAGCCGTAAATGGTAATGATATTTATGCATCTACTAATGATTTATTGTTAAGATTAGATTTTGAAAGACCACAAAACTTAGCAGTTAATACAACTATCAATAACGTCGCACCTTCAATAGAATATATTAATTCAGTTAGTGCAAGTGGGTTTGTGGTTGATTCTACATATCCATTTAACTATGAAACATACGAAAGAGAGTTATCATTAACAATTCCAAATAGTGGTGCTAGTAGATATTATACAAACAAAGTTAGATTCGAATCACAAGAATTGGTGGCAAATTTATCACCAACCAAAAGAGCAACTAAAAAAGCATTTGAAACATCTGCAACGGATTCTAATAGAGTTGGTTTATTTTTCTCTCCTAATAAAGATTTAGATTTAGATATTGCAAAATCATTGGGTGGCCAAAGTTTTGATGATTTCTTAGGTGATCCAATGTATGAGTATGGATACACAAATTACCCTCAATTAGATTCATTAAGAAATTATTATTTTGAAAGAGTGGGTGAAAGAAATATCTATGAATTTATTCGTTTAGTTAAATTCTACGATAAATCATTATTTACTAACCTTAGAGAAATGTTACCGGCAAGAGCAGTCGTAACGACTGGTTTATTAATCGCACCACATCTATTAGAAAGAAGTAAACACAAAATAAATAAACCAATAGCAGAATCAGAAACATTAGAGGGTATTGTAACTGAATCACAAATTACTGATTTAAATGCTACTTTTGACACATACGAATCTATTTTAAGTGTAAATGAAGATGAACAAATTAAAGCAGATGTTCTTAGTATAGATGGAGAACTAGATGCATCGGAAGAATATAATTTTGGAGCAGAAGTTAATTCATATGAAACAAATATTGGATTTAATGCAGATGAAATTTCTGATGGTGAATATTTAACATACGATGGTGTTGTTGATGCAAGGTTAAAAGATCCAACAATATTATCCGAATTAGATTTACTTCGTTCAGGACAGGTTGTTGGTATAGATAATTTTGAAAACTTTGGATATGGAACTTATTTTTCTAATGGATATGGTAAATACATATATGAAGAAAATGGTAGTTTTAAATCAAAAGGAATAAGAGCATTTATAGTTACAAGAAAACGTAATATTGTTTCAACTGATTTTGATAATAATGGATATGAATTTAACTATATAACATCATCTTTTGATAAAGAATTGATTGTACAAGATTTGCATCAAAGTGGAAGTGTAGTAGGTGGTGATATTATTTCAGCAGTTACGGCTAGTGGGTACTTAAGAACACACTACACATTTACTGGTGATAAACACTTAGGTTTACAAAATTCATTTTATAAAGGTTCAAAGCAAAATATTTTTACTACGGTTGATGGAAAAGATGCAGTTGAAACATTTATAAGTAATCCTACTACATTAAGAATTACAGCACAAGGTAGAAGTAATAGTGAACCAATTTTGGAAGTTGAATAAAAATAATGTAAAGAAAAAATATTTTATATATTTATAAAAGAATAATAAACAAACTATGGCATACTTAGATAACACAACAATTACGGTAGATGCGATTCTTACCAAAAAAGGTAGAGAAAAATTAGCAGCTGGACAACCTTTAAACATTACACAATTTGCATTAGGTGATGATGAGATTGATTATAATTTATATGATACAGCTCATCCAAAAGGTTCTGCATTTTATGATAAGGCTATTATAGCTACTCCTATTTTAGAAGCAAGTCCAGATGAAACACAGGCATTAAAATATAAGTTAGTAACTTTACCAAAAGGTACTACAAAATTACCTGTTGTATCAATTAACGTTTCAGCAATAAATGCTAAAACAAATGGTGGTACATTCCCAATCACACCATCAACATCTCCAGCTGGAAATAGAAATGGTGGATATACGGCTATATTAGGTAATAAAAATGCAGGTACTATTGTTGGTGAAGGTTTAGCAAATATAACTACAACTTCAACTACATTTACAAATAGTGTTACTGCAACTGCAGAAGTAGTAAAAGGAGTAACATTCTCATTTATTCCTAATAGTTCATTAACTTCAACATTAACAACAACATTGACTATATTTGGTAATGAAACTGGTGGTAGTATTACTATACCTGTGACAGTTACATATGTAGCAGCATAAAATAATAATAAACGAATATGGCAACATTAGGTTCAAACACAGGAACACAGCTTACTAACGACTTAGCAAATTATCTTAATCAACAAAGACAAAATGCTAATGGAGTTTTAGATACAACACAATTAGCATCTATTATTAACAACTACCTTACAACAGGTGAAAAGTTGGTAATGGAAACTGGTGTTACTACAAATTCTGTGTATAAAACATTTAACACAACTGATATTGTACCGGCTAAAAACGAAATCGTAACAACCGGATTATGGAGTAATGGTAGTGGTAGTATTGGGGGTACAGGTGTAGAATTAGTAACTGGTTCAGATTCATCTCAGGCGGGTCATAGTGGTTCTGCAACTGATGAGTATTACTATAATGTATACATTACGGGTTCTACAACTCCTGAATTTGCAGTAGCTTACGGTCATATTAGTGGTGCAGGTGCACAAACGTTAGATTTAGATGATAATGGAACATTGCCTACAAAAGCAACATATTTCCAATATAGATCATTATTAACAGATACAGATGAACCAAAATTCCGTTTTTATAGTGGTACAACACCTGATGGATATTCATCTGATGACTTCTATGCAATTAATGTAAGTAGAGCAAATTATAGAGAAAGAATTGATCCAGGTAACTGGGAATTGGTATTGAGTGGTTCATTAGGTTCTATTAGATTAATAGATGATAGTGGTGAAAAATTCAATTTAACTAATGCTGGTACTAATGAATATAATATCGTAAGTGGTACATTAAATTTAGGTACAAATAACGCAGCAATTATTTCTTCATATACTGCATCAAACGCACAAGGTTTTGGTAAGTTTTATCCTGATTATGGTATCTTTATATTAAACCCAACAGCATTAAGTGCTAGTATTGGTGGTGAAATAGCTGGTGCAACTACAACAACTTCTTATGAATTTAAACATCAAAAGTTGTTTAACGCAATTAAAGCAGGTAAAGATTTCCAAGCTCGTAGAATTGAAAATGTATCAACAGCACATTACTTCGTAAGAGTTAATAATAGAGAGTTTAACTTCTCAAATAACCCTACTTATGTAGATGTAACTGGTTCAATTACAGAACCTACATTCCAAGCAGATCCTATGACATTCATTACTACGGTTGGTTTATACAATGATGCAAATGAGATGATAGCAGTAGCTAAAACATCTAGACCGATTGCTAAATCATTTAGTAAAGAATTATTATTAAAAGTTAAATTAGATTTCTAATTGTAACAAATAGATATAAAACAAACCCAATCCTAAAAAGGTTGGGTTTTTGTTTAATAAGATATTTATATTAAGATATGTTAAAACAAATCCCAAAATCAGATATTAATTTAAGACCTTTTAAGGTATATAAAACTTTTTCATCTACTGAAACTGATTTATCATCTAGCGTAGCTATCAACCATAATAGTAGTAGCTCGAATCTTACAGATATTGAATTATCAGAAAATGGTTTATATCATCAATTAAAAACAATGTATTATAATACCGATGGTGAAAATTCATTAAATCCATTTACATCTTTTGGTAATTTCAAACCTAGATATACAATATATCCTGATGCAAAACAAAGAGTTATAAATGATAGAACATTGGTTTTAAAAGTACCACAAACTAAATTTGGTGAGAGTATAAAAACAAAATCGATAGAATTAGTTTTAGAAAATACCGATGAAAGAATTATAGATGATGGATTTAGTAATTTAATATCAGATAGAAATACTTATGAATTATTAGAATTTAATATACAAGATGAAAAGATTGTATTTTTAGATGTAGAACGTACTTCCTATACTTTAAATTTATGGGCAATTGGAAGTCCATATAGTATTGATATGAATACTGGAATTATTTATTTTGAAGATGAGGGTAATGTACCATTTACAAATTTGATAGTTGATATTGAAAACAGAATATTAACATTTACAGGATTAATAGCAACATTAGAAGAATTAGTTGTTCCAAATGTAGGTAATGTTTTTTATTCACATGGTATAATTACATTAACCAAAAACACAGAAATCGGTGCTGAAAGAGAAGATGCGTTTAATACATTTGATTTATCTTATAAATCTACAATTACTATATATGAAAATGAATTTTTATTGGTAGTGGGTGAAGATGAATTTAATGCATCTACAAACCCATCATCTTATATAGAAACAAATGTAGAAACGGGTTCTATTAATACTACATTTGAAGGTGTAAGAAAATGGAGAAATAGTGAAAAATATCAAAAAGCAGAGTTTGGTGTTTATGAATATAGTTCATCAATAGATCCAACTGGTTCATATTTAGCACCTTATATTACTACTATTGGTCTATATGATAATAATATGGATATGGTTGCAGTTGCTAAACTAGCAACACCTGTTAAATCAATGCCAGACCTTCCTGTAAACTTTTTAGTAAGAATTGACACTTAACATATATTTATATTAAATAAAAGGATTTTAATATGGCAATGAATGGAGTAATAAACAAAGTTAGTATTTTAGATACATACAAAGATAATAAAGGATTTGGTGGTTCTACTATACCAGGATATACAGATGCAAAAGAAGCAGGTGGTGATAAACCAAAAACTACTGATTTTGTAAAAGGAACATGGCCTGAACAAAGTGCAATTAAAGGTGGATTGAATGCTGCAAGTGGTTTTACTGCTAACATAAAGAAAAATGGTATTAAAGATACTGAATTTGCTATGGTAGATAATAAAACTATAAAAACTGCAGATGCATTTAAAGTATTAAATACAAATACTTCATATAGTCCTACTAAAAAGTATGGCACTGTAACAGAACGTAAATAATAATGGCAAAGAAAAAAGTTACGAAAAAAAGTGGTTGGGTAGCAAAGAAGAATGGTTTTAAAAGTGGATTAGAAGACACAGTTTCCCAACAAATAGAAAGTAAAGGTATAAAAGTAGAATATGAAACAGAGGAAGTTAAATATATCATCCCTGCTTCACCTCACACTTATCATCCTGATTTTAAGTTACCTAATGGTATTAGGGTAGAAACGAAGGGTAGGTTTGTATTAGCTGATAGAAAGAAACATCTATTAGTTAAAGAACAAAATCCTACATTAGATATTCGTTTCGTATTTACAAATTCAAAGAACAAAATTAACAAAAAATCCAAAACAACTTACGCCGATTGGTGTGATAAGAATGGATTTAAGTATGCCGATAAGGTAATACCAGACGAATGGTTCTCCGAATAATTTGGTAATTTCAAATATTTTCCGTATATTTGATATATGGAGATAATACAACTATTTGATAAATACATTGGACCAAGCAAAGCTCTAAAGAAAAATGAGCATGCATATCATTGTCCTTTCTGTCATCATCACAAACCAAAACTACAAATAAACGATAAGACTCATAAGTTCCATTGTTGGACTTGTAATGCCGGTGGTAATCTTATGTATTTAGGAAAGAGAATTGGAATGAATGAAGTAGACTTAACCGATTTGTATAGTAGATGTGGTATTAGTGATGAAGTTAGAAAAAAATTAACAGAGGATTGGAGTGGTTCTATTAAAGAATTGTTAGATCAGATTAATAAAGAAATAGATGAAGGTGAAGTAGAAAATACATCTCAATTATTTTTACCATCTGAATTTAAATCTGCATTAGAATTAAGAATTGATAAGAAAAATCCAATTGAAGGACATGCAATAAAATATCTTAAAGATAGAGGTATAACTAAAAAACATATTATTAGATACAATATTGGATTCTGTCAAAAAGGATTATATGCTGGTAGAGTTATCATTCCTTCATATGATAGTAAAAATCAGTTGAATTATTTCATAGCAAGAAGTATTTTTCCTGATGAGAAACAAAAGTATAAAAATCCACCTGTATCTAAAGATGTTATAGTTTTTGGTAATCAAATTGATTGGAAACAACCTATTATTTTATGTGAAGGTGTGTTTGATGCTATTGCTCTGAAAAGAAATGCTATACCATTATTAGGTAAATTCGTTCAAAAAACCCTAATGGGAGCTCTAAAAAACACTAATCCAGAGGTGTATATTTGTTTAGATAACGATGCAAAAGAGGATTCTTTGGTATTATATGATAAAATTAAATCATATGTAAAGTCGGTGAAAACCATTAAGTTAGAAAATGGTAAGGATGCGGGTGAAAATAGTTTCCAAAATATTTTGAAATATCAGAAAAATTCCGTAACTTTGAGTTGGGAAAGCTTAATAAAAGAAAAACTATCATATTTTAATAGTAGTTCAATAAAATAAACAATAAATGAATAAATTAAAAAGAATTTATCACATTGCTGACATTCACATTAGAAACTTAAAAAGACATACTGAATATAGAGAAGTCTTTGATAGATTATTTAATGATATAAAATTAAGGGGAACTGATGATTCCCTTATTTATTTAGCTGGTGATTTAGCACACGCTAAATTAGAAATGTCACCTGAACTCTTAAGTGAAATAAATTATTTTCTTAAGAAGTGTTGTGAGTTAGCACCTACTATTTTAATTGCAGGAAACCACGATTGTAATTTAAACAATCAGGGTAGACTGGATGTTTTGTCACCAATTGTAGAAGCTTTAAATTTACCTAACTTAACTTATTTAAGAGATACACAAACTTATACCTATGGGGGTGTAAGATTTGATACATTTTCTATTTTTGATGATAAAGAAAATTGGAAGTTTGAACCTATTACATCAGATACAAAGAATATTGCATTGTTTCATGGACCTATTTTAGATGCAACTACTGATGTAGGATTTCATATTTCATCTCGTCATTTCACAACCGAAATGTTTGATGGTTATGATTTAGCCTTATTGGGTGATATTCATAAAAGACAGGAAATGATTTCTCCAAAAGGTTGTAAGGTAGTTTATCCTGGTTCTTTAATACAACAGAATCATGGTGAAGCATTAACTAAACATGGTTATGCTATTTGGGATATGGATACTCTTTCAGTTGAATATGTAGATGTTCCAAATGATTATGGTTATTATACCTTACATGTTGAGAATGGTATTGTACCTGATGTAACCGATATGCCTAAGAAACCAAGATTAAGAGTGTTGGTATCTAAGACAGATGCTTCTGATATGAAAAGGGTTACAACTGAAATTAAAAAGAAATATAAAGTAGATGAATTTACTATTACTCGTACTGATACATTAAGTAGATTAAGAACAGGTAATAGAGATGGTAAACTGAATGTAGGTAATGTAAACGATGCTCAATACCAAGCCGGTCTTATTAAAGATTACTTAGGTAGAAACTATATGTTGGATGATGAAACATTAGGTAAGATTGAGGATTTAAATAATAAGTTAAACAAACGTTTGACAGATGATGATTTAGTTAGAAACATATTGTGGAAACCAATTAAGTTTGAGTTCTCTAATATGTTCAGTTATGGTGAAAATAACATAGTAAACTTTGATAATATGAAAGGTTTATTAGGTGTTTTCGCTCCAAATGCTAGTGGTAAATCATCTTTATTCGATGCATTATCATTTTGTATTTTTGATAAGAGTAGTAGAGCATTTAAAGCACAAAACGTTTTAAATAATCGTAAATCAGAATTCTTTTGTAAATTAGAGTTTGAAATTAATGAAGAAAAATTCTTTATTGAGAGAACCGCTAAAACTAATAAAAAAGGTGATGCTGTTAAAGTAGATGTAAACTTTTGGAAATTAGAAGGTGATGATATTGTTTCATTAAATGGAACTGAAAGGAGAGATACTGATAAAGCAATTGAAAGTTACTTAGGAAAGTACGAAGATTTCGTATTAACTGCATTATCTTTGCAAGGTAATAATTCATTGTTCATTGATAAATCGCAAAGTGAGAGAAAAGATTTATTAGCTCAATTTATGGGTATTAATGTGTTTGATAAGTTGTATGATTTAGCAAGTGAAGATATTAAAGAAGTTCAGGTTCTATTAAGAAACTTTAAAAGAACTGATTTTACATCAGAGTTAGCAACAGCAGAAACTAAATTAGACGAATTAATTGATAACTACGAAGGATTAGAAATTGAGAAAGAAGGGTATGAGGATAGACAAGAAGAATTAAATGAAAAGATAACAGAATTATCTGCTCAATTAGTTCCTATGGATGGAAATTTAGATATTACGGAATTAACAAATCGTAAAACCCAATTACAAACTTCTTTATCTGATTTAGAAGTTACAATAGGAACTAAAAATAATAATATCAATATCTATTCGGAAAAATTAGTTGAATTAAAAGAATTGATTGATACTAAAGAAACTACTAATGGTATTGATATAGAAGTTGTATATTCTAACTACAAAGCAGAACAAACAAAATTAGTAGAAGCAACAAAGGTGTATGATACTGCAAAAGAACATGTAAGTTCTGCAGAAGAAACGATTTCACATTTAGATAATCATAAATACGACCCAAATTGTGAATTTTGTTGTGATAATGTGTTCGTAAAAGATGCAATGAGAGTAAAAGAATTATTACCTCAATTGAAAGAAGAATTTAGAGAAGCATTGGTTAATTGTACCGGTATTCAACAAACATTGGATACTATGGAAGGTGTAGAAGAACAATACAACGAAGTAACCGAATTAAAAGCTAAATACGAAAAGGGT
>JACCDY010905040.1_pt1 | contig 12727 bp, 7 predicted proteins | sample 7446391 | NCBI WGS metagenome assembly JACCDY01 (sample SAMN15323451, study PRJNA562643) | freshwater metagenome | isolation source: river surface water | place: USA:Blue River Watershed | collected 2017-08-18 | reverse complement strand
TACGACGACGATGGAAATGCTGCAACCAGTAATTTGGTCGCAGCAAATACTTCCACTTCGGGCGAAGTGGTTTTGCTAACCTACACCTATCAAGGCAGTCAATATAATATCTTAGTGGCTAGTAAAGTTTCTAACGTTACTTTTAAAATTATTGTCTCGGGCGTGGATATTCCAGTTAACCTAAACGAAAATACTCAAGGCTTCTTGTTTTCGACTAATTCCCATGTTGGTTTTTCCTCCAATTTAGATGCAAGTGGAAATTATAAGGTTTCCACGGTAAATTCTATTAGTAGTCCATCAAGTACGACTGTAAATGTAAGTTCGGTTACTGGTGCAATCAGCGCTGGGATGACGGTAACTAACGGAAGTCAGACGCGCAACGTCACTGGTCTAAATTACAATGCTTCGGGTGATTTGATGTCGATAACCGTCGACAGTGCGGTAAGCTGGAGCTCGCAGACACTTTCTTTTTCCGCTCCTCTTACAACTACTTTGAATGGCCGATATGGCACTCTTACACTTAATTCGTCAGGCGCGTACACATACAGCCTTACAAGCAACGCACTTGCAGACAACCAGCAGTTTGTTGAAAAGTTTAGTTACCGTATGCGTGACACTGCGGGTTGTACCAGTGACGCTGTTCTGTACATCACGGTGAATGGTGCGACCACGCCGAGCTTAGTTGATGACACCGTCACAGTTAGTGAGGACGCTGGTAGTTTGGTCAGTGGTGATACCAATCTACTGGACGATGATACCGGCACAAGTCTAGAAATTACGAGTTTCAATTGGGGTGGATTTACTACTGCTGCGGGTGGATCCAAAACACTTTCGGGTGTCGGTCAACTGACTGTTAACTCTGATGGCACTTTTACTTTTGATCCAGAGGATAATTACACTGGTGATGTGCCTTTGGTGCTGTACACCGCAAAAGATAGCAATAACGTTTACTCGTCAGCTACTTTGAAAATCACCATACAACCAAGCGCTGACGCACCGTCATCTACTGACGATGTGGTAACAACGCCTGAAGATACGCCTTATGTTCTGGCTATGAGTGACTTTGGGGTATACAGCAGCAATGATGGCGCTACTCTGGCAAAAATAAAGTTCACGGATGTCGACTCTACGTTACATGGTGATCTTCAGTATTACGATGGGGCAGGCTGGATTAACGTAGCTGACAACGGTGAGGTTACAGTTGCCGATATCAATGCAGGTAAGCTGCGTTTCAATCCCGATGCCAACGAATCTGGAAGCACGTACAACGTCATTTCATTCAAGGTATCTGATGGGACCAATTTCAGTACCAATGCCAACACGCTGACTGTCAATGTCACACCGGTCAATGACCCACCCGTCAACACGGTGCCCGGTGCGCAAACACTCAACTCAAGTCCCACCAGCGCTTTCAGCAACACATTGGCTTTCTCCGTTGCCAACAGCAATCTGATCTCTGTCGATGATGTTGAAAACAACATCGACCAAGTCGTGTTGTCGGCGACTTATGGCACTTTGACCAGCAGCGTGACGGTGTCTGGTGTAACTGTGTCAGGTTCGGGCACTTCAACCTTGACGATCACACCGACCAGCGGCTCCACCATCAACAAGTCCGATGTGAACAGCATCCTTGCTGCCCTCACTTACACCATCGGTAATGGCTTTGACGGTTCAGACCAGTTGGTCATCACCACGACTGACGCTACAGATCTACAAGACCGTGATGTGATTTCTATCACTGTCAATGCAGATGATCGTCCTGTTACCGTGCTGGGGACGGTGGTCAACGAAGCTTCGCCTTATGTGATGTTTGAAGTGACTGGTGTGGAAGGACAATGGATTTCGCTTGAGCTGGGGAATACCGGATCAGGGACCGGGCATGCTCTCATAGGCACAGATTTCTTGCCCAATTTGCAGTATTTCAACGGAAGTGCTTGGGTGGATTACACCGGCGGCTTGGTGCAAATTCCGGACACAGGCAGTAACAACGGCAAGATGTTGGTGCGTACTGCAGTCCTGCAAGACAACGCCTGGGAATCCACCGTTACCACCTATGAAACACTCAAGCTGATAGTCAAGAATGCCTCGGGTACTCCGAACGTCACCACGAACGCCAATAACGCCCAGGCTGACGGCACTGCCCAAATCCGCGATGACGGACAAGGTAGCATCTTCTTGAGTGATAACAACGGAAGCGATAACGCGCTTTCGCCTGATGTTTCTGCTGACCCAGACTACCCGGATTATTTGGACGATGACCGCCCCGTCACTGTCGACAGCATCGCTGTCAACGAAGCTTCGCCTTGGGCGATGTTTACCATCTCGGGTTACGCCAACCAAGTGCTCAGCCTCAGCTTGTTGGATGGTACGGCTAAGGTTGGCGACGGAAATCCGGCCGATGGCACGGAAGGCTACAGTCCCAACTTGCAATACTGGAACGGCTCTGCCTGGACCGCCTACAACGGATCTTCGGTGACCATGTCCGGCTCTACCTTGCTGGTGCGCACGGCCATTCATCAGGACGACTTGTTTGAAGGTCAGCACACGTTCAACCTGGGCGTGACCAAGCTGAGTTCCAATGCCACGGTTTATGGCACCGCCAGCATTTACGACGACGGTACCGGCAGCATTTATGCCTTTGATGGTGTCAACGACGGCACAGCCACGATCACTTCAGGGCCTGGTGCCGGTTTTGACGATGACCGCACCCTGACCATCAACAGTCCTCTGGTCAATGAAGCCTCAGACTATGTGGTCTTCACGCTCACAGGTAACTCAGGTCAGACCGTCAGCCTGCAATTGCAGGACGAAAGCAACAACGGCACGGTGTCTGGCAAGGCCAACATTCTTGAAAACCAGACCCTCAAGATCTGGAATGGTCTGGACTGGGTCGATTACAACGCCAACAACCTGCCGACCTTCAATGCCAGTGGCAAGATTTTTGTGCGCGTCGACATCATTGCCGAACAGGATGCGCCGTTTGAAGGTGGCGAGACTTTCAAGCTCAATGCCACCCTGACGGGACAGAGCACCGCAGTGACGGGGGTGGCGACGATAATCGACGATGGCACGGGGGTCAAATACCCCGGCACGTTCACCAATGGATCGCCAACCACCGACGCCACCAATCTGGACAATGACCGGCCCACTCTTTCGGTCACAGGTGGTCGCTATAACGAGGGCTCTCCTCGAGCGGTGTTCACCGTCAACGCCACCGCCGGTCAGACCCTGACCCTGGACGTGCGTGATGAAGCCGATACCGGCAAGGCCCCTACAGGCGATAACGAAGGCAATCCCGACGACTCCCTGGATTTGGCCCCCATTTACTACTCGCTCGATGGCGGCGCCACCTGGCAGCTGTACAACGGTACGCCCATCACCGCCGGCGCTGTGCCTGTGCTGGTGGCTGTAGACATCAGCAACGAAAGCGACAATGTCTATGAGGGCGAAGAGCAGTTCACGCTGGTGGTCACGTCAGGTGGCCAGACGGCCTCTGCCTTTGGCACCATCGTGGACGATGGCACCGGCACGGTCTACCCGCCCAACGCGCCCAACCCTGATGCAGACGCGCCCAAGGACGACGACCGTCCGGTGCGGGTGAACAACATCGAGGTGAACGAGAACTCGCCCTGGGGCGTGTTCCGTGTCAACGGCACAGCGGGTCAATCGGTCACCCTTGCGCTGCAAAACGACAACGACCCGAACACCGCCAACGCGGTGCTGGGTACCGACAGCGGCACGCAGCTGCAGTACTTCAACGGCACCAGCTGGGTTAACTACAGCAGCGCCGTCACGCTGCCCACGGGCGGCGACCTGCTGGTGCGTGTGGCCATCACCGACGATGTGCCCTATGAAGGCCCGGAGACTTTCCAGCTGTCGGCCACACCTGCAGGTGGCAATGCCGCTTATGGCACTGCCACCATCCTGGACGATGGCACGGGCAGCATCTACCCGGACAACACCACAGGCAACCCTGATGCAAACGCTCCCAAGGATGACGACCGTCCGGTACGGGTGAACAACATCGAGGTGAACGAGAACTCACCCTGGGGTGTGTTCCGTGTCAACGGCACAGCGGGTCAATCGGTCACGCTTGCACTGCAAAACGACAACGACCCGAACACCGCCAACGCGCTGCTGGGTACCGACAGCGGCACGCAGCTGCAGTACTTCAACGGCACCAGCTGGGTGAACTGCAGCAGCGCCGTCACGCTGCCCACGGGCGGCGAGCTGCTGGTGCGGGTGGCCATCAACGACGATGTGCCCTACGAAGGCCCCGAGACTTTCCAGCTGGCGGTTACGCCCAGTGGTGGCAATGCGTCTTATGGCACCGCCACCATCCTGGACGATGGCACAGGCAATATCTATCCGGAGAACCCGACGGGCGAGCCCGATCCCGATGCTCTCAAGGACGATGACCGCCCGGTCAAGGTCAACAACATCGAGGTCAACGAGGCTTCGCCTTACGCCGTGTTCACCATCACAGGTACAGGGACCCAGGGTGTAGTGCTGGCGCTGCAAAACGACAACAAGCCTGGCACGGCAGATGCCAAGCTCGGCACGGACACGGGCAATCCGGCCACGGCCGACAGGCCTTTGCAGTATTTCAATGGCAGCAGCTGGGTCGACTACACACCGGGCACCACGGTCAATCTGATCGGTGGCCAATTGCTGGTGCGCACGGCCATCGTGAACGACACGACCTACGAAGGCCCCGAGACCTTCCAGCTGGCGGTCACGCCGGCCGGGGGCAGTGCTGCTTACGGCACGGCCACCATCCTGGACGATGGCACTGGCGATATTTACCCCAACAACCCAACGGGCACCCCCGATCCGACCGCGCCCAAGAACGACGATCGCCCTGTGGTTGTGGCTCCGCCGCCCCCGCCGCCTGCGCCTCCGGTGCCCGCTGCGCCCGCGCTTGCGCCCGCTTTGGCGCCACCGCCACCAGCGGTCACCCCGCCGCAAGCGTTCGCGTCAGCACTCTCGCCACTGGCACCTGCCCTGGTCCCCGCCGAGCCGCCCATGTCCCTGGGCGACGCGGTTACCAGCGGCTCTGGCTACCAGATCCCTGTCAACGAGTCGGCTGCACCTGGTCTGAGCCTGTATCAGGGCATCACCGATCAGTTTGTGCAGACCACCGGTGCTGCGACCAAGGTCAGCTTGCCCTTCGATGCCTTCATCCACTCCAACAAGGATGCGGTCATCAAGCTCGAAGCCAAGCGGGCCGACGACTCCAAGCTGCCGGACTGGGTGCAATTCGATCCGTCCACGGGTGTGTTCGAGGTCAGCCCGCCCAAGGGCTTCAAAGGCAAGCTCGACCTGAAGGTGCTGGCGCGTGACGACGACGGACGCGAGGCCGTGGCCATCTTCCAGATGTTCATCGGTGAGCAGACCGACACCCGTCCGCAAAGCCGTGACAGCTTCAGCGAAAAGCTGCGCATGGCGGGCAAACGCCCGATCACGCTGGTGCGTGTGGCCGAGGCGCCGTACAAAGCGCCGGTGCGTGAAGCGATGCCTGCGCGGGTGCGCGCTGGATGACGGATGCTTTGTGGGACCTGGCGCGTCGCGCGCGCCAGGCATCGTCTGACCGCGAGCTCGGCTTCATTTTTGTCAATGACACGCTGGCCTTGGCGCCCTACCGCCAGGCGGCGCTGTGGCTGGCAGACCAGGGGGTCTGGAGCCTGTCGGGTGTGGTGCAGGTGGACGCCAACGTACCTTATGCGCAATGGCTCGATGCCGTGGCGCGGCACCTGCACGCGGTTGGGGGTGAAAGCCCAAGGGCTTTCGAGGCCACCGACCTGCCGGCCGAGCTTTCAGGCGAGTGGGGACAGTGGTGGCCAAGCCACGCCCTGTGGCTGGGTTCTGCAACTTCCGGCCTGAACGGTGCTGGCATTCTCGTGCGTGACACGCCCTGGAGCGAGGCAGAGCTGGCTGCCCTGCAGGAGTGGTCCGAGGTCTGGTGGCATGCCTTTGCCGCGCTGCATCGTCCGCGCGTCACGCGCTGGCGTGGCTGGCGGGAGCGTTTGTCGCGGGTCCTGGCATGGCAGTCCGGCCACCCCTGGTGGCGACAGCGCCGCGTGCAGATTCTGGGGGCACTGCTGGCTGCGCTGCTTTGGCCGGTGCGGATGACGGTACTGGCCCCGGGCGAACTGGTGCCGGCCAACCCCTTGGTCATTCGCGCGCCGCTGGACGGCGTGATCGATGTCTTCCATGTGCAGCCTAACCAGCAGGTCCAGGCAGAGCAGCCTTTGTTCAGCTTTGACGAGATCGTGATCCAGTCCAGGCTGGAGGTGACTTTGCAGGCGCTGGCCACGGCCGAAACCGATTACAGGCAGACCAGCCAGCTGGCCCTCAGTGACGCCCGATCCAAAACGCAGCTGGGTGTGCTGGTAGGCAAAGTGGAGGAGCGGCGTGCCGAGGTGCTGGCCCTGCAGGAGCAGCTGGCCCGCGCGCGGGTGCTGGCACCCAAAGCGGGGGTGGTCCTGATGGACGATCCGTCCGAATGGATCGGCAAACCGGTGGCCACGGGGGAACGCATTTTGCGCATCGCCGCGCTCGACGATGTCGAGGTGGAGGCCTGGCTGCCGCTGGCCGATGCGATTGGCCTGTCGACGGGTGATGTCGTGACCTTGTACCTGAGCGCCAGCCCCTTGTCGCCGGTGTCCGCCACCTTGCGCTACATGGCGCACGACGCCGTGCAGCGGCCCGATGGCACCTACGCTTACCGGGTGCGCGCCACGCTGCAAGGCAAGACCGGCCACCGTGTGGGCCTAAAGGGCACGGCCAAGCTGCATGGCGGCTGGGTGCCGCTGTCGTACTGGATGCTGCGCCGGCCTTTGGCCACCGCACGCGCCTGGCTGGGCTGGTGAACATGCCACTGCCACGTTTGCGCGAAGAACTGGACTTGCTGCCGGGGCCGGCGCTGGCCGATGGCCAGCCCAGCTGGACGCTGCACGACCCGGTGCGCAACCTGTTTTTCCGCATCGATTGGCCGACGCTGGAGATCCTGACCCGCTGGAGCATGGATGACGCGGATCGAATCGCTGCGGATGTTTCCGAATACACCACCCTGGCCATGACGGCCGACGATGTGCTGGGGGTGGCACAGTTTGTGGTGCAACACCAGCTGGTTCAGGCCGCATCGCCGGGCGCCTCGCGCAAGATGGCCGAGCAGCTGGCACGCATGCAGGGCTCGCCGCTCAAGTGGCTGCTGCACCACTATTTGTTTTTCCGGATTCCGCTCATCAAGCCTGACGCCTGGCTCAGCCGCTGGTTGCCGGTGGCGCGCGGCTTTGGCACCCGCGCTTTCGCCTGGGTCACCGCGCTGGCTTTTGTGCTGGGCATGACCCAGGTGGTGAGGCGCTGGGACGTGTTCAGCGCTTCTCTGGTGGACACCTTCAACCTCGAGGGGCTGATGGCCTACGGTGTGGCGCTGTTCTGTGTGAAGCTACTGCACGAGCTGGGTCACGCCTTCACGGCCAAGCACTACGGCTGCCGGGTGCCGGCCATGGGCGTGGCTTTTCTGGTCATGTGGCCAGTGGCCTACACCGACACCAACGAAACCTGGCGCCTGACCAACCGCTTCCAGCGTTTGCGGGTGGCCAGCGCGGGCATCGTCACCGAGCTGGTCATTGCCGTCTGGGCCACGCTGGCCTGGGCGCTGTTGCCCCAGGGCAGCTTGCAGTCGGCCATGTTTGTGCTGGCCACGACCAGTTGGGTCGCCACGCTGGCCATCAACGCCAGCCCCTTCATGCGCTTCGACGGCTATTTCATCCTGATGGATGCGCTGGACATGCCCAACCTGCATGGCCGCAGCTTTGCGCTGGCGCGCTGGAAATTGCGGGAGTGGCTGTTTGGCCTGGGCGATGAGCCGCCGGAGCATTTCAAGCCCGGCACGCAGGCCGCGATGATCGGCTTTGCCTGGGCCACCTGGCTGTACCGGCTGGTGCTGTTTTTGGGCATTGCGGTGCTGGTCTACCACTTCTTTTTCAAGCTGCTGGGCATCTTCCTGTTCCTCGTCGAGATCGTCTGGTTTGTCGCCAAACCCATGGCCAGCGAGCTGAAAGTCTGGCGCGAGCTCTGGCCCCGTATCCGTCAGCGCTCACGCAGCCGCAAGACGGTGCTGGGTGCCATGGGCTTGTGCCTGCTGCTGGCCTTGCCCTGGCCTGGGCGCATCACGGCCAGTGCGGTGCTCAAGCCCCAGGAGGCCTGGCCGATTTTTGCGCCGGCGGGTGCGCGCATCGACGCCTTGCCTTTCAGGCACGCAGACAACGTGCCTGAAGGCCAGCCTCTGGTGGCGTTGCATGTGCCCGACCTGACCAGCCGCGAAAAAACCCTGCAGATCCGCATGGAGCAGCAGCGCATGCTGGCCGCCACCGCCGCCTTTGACGAGGACATGCGCAAGCGCTGGATGGTGGCCGAGCAGACCCTGCAGACCACCGAGGCCGAGCTGCAGGGTGTGCAGGCCGAGCAAACCCAGTTCATGCCTGTGGCGCCCTATGCCGGGCAATTCCTGCTGGCCGATCCCGATCTGGCCGTGGGCCAATGGGTCGGCAAGAAAGAGCCACTGGCTGTGCTGGTACGACAAGGCACGGCCTGGCGCGTGGAGACCTGGCTGGACGAAGACGATGTGACGCGTGTGCAGGTGGGGCAGAAGGCCAGTTTCTTTGCCGACAGCGCCACCGGTCACCTGCTGGCCTTGAAAGTGTCTGCCATCGACCGCGATGCTGCCCGCGTTTTGCCCCGCAAGGAACTGGCCAGCGCGCTTGGGGGACATGTGTTGACGCGAGAGAAGAACGGCCAGCTTGTCCCTGAACGGGCCATTTACCGGGTGACATTGGATGTGCAGGACATGCCGACCAGCATGCATGCGCTGGCCTGGCGCGGCCATATCAACATCCATGCCGACTGGGCTAGTCCGGCAGGTCGTTACGTGCGCCAGGCCTTGGCTGTGCTGGTGCGCGAAGCGGGGTTCTGATTCACAGTTGCAAGGTCGGCAGTTACTCAAGTAGCGTCACACTGCTCCAACTTAGGCTCTCATCCGCTTCGTAGTCCGCCACCACCCATGCGCGGGTGGGGTGGTCGGCCATGTCGGTCAGAAATTCCCGGATCACGCGCACCGAGGGCAAGTCGAGCGCGGCGTAGGGCTGGTCTAGGCAGGTCAGGGTGGCGCCGCTGGCCAGCAGACCCACCAGCGCCACTTTGCGGCGGCTGCCGGCCGACAGCATGAACAGCCTTTTGCCCAGGTGGTCCTGCAGCTGCAGCGCATCTGTCAGTTCGGCTTGTAGTTCGGCATTCCAGCGAGGGCTACGCGCCTGCAGCTCGATCCAGACCTGCTGCGGTGTGTGCTCGTCGTGTTCGGGCAGCCGAAGGTCAAGCCAGAGCGCTGCGTCAGCAGCTTGCGCCAGCGCCTGCAGCAGCCGGGTTTTGCCGCTGCCTTCATCGCCCGTGACAGCGTTGAGTCCTGGCAGGATACGCAGGCCCTGCCAGTCCAGCAGGGGCGTCAGGTCCGGTTCATTCAATACTTGATGCCACATGCATTGGATGCTACCAGTGGCTCATTAGAATGAAACGATGGCTGTCCCCGAACGTCCCTACAAGATCCCGGAGTCCGTGCTGGTCGTGATCCATACGCCGGCACTGGAGGTGCTGCTGATTCGCCGTGCCGATGCCGGGACCTGGCAGTCGGTCACGGGCAGCAAGGACCACCCGGATGAGAGTTATTGGGACACCGCGGTACGCGAGGTGCGCGAAGAAACCGGGATCGATGCCTTGCAGCCCAAGTGCATGCTGCGGGACTGGGGGCTGGAAAATGTTTACGACATCTACCCCGCCTGGCGCTGGCGTTACCCGCCTGAGGTCAGCCGCAACACCGAGCGGGTGTTCGGCCTGCGGGTGCCCGAGGGCACGCCGGTGGTGCTCAGTCCTGGCGAACACACGGCCCTCCAGTGGTTGCCATGGCAACGTGCTGCAGACACCGTGTTTTCCCCGTCCAACGCGGAGGCCATCCTGATGCTGCCGCGCATGCTCGAGGTGTTGGCATGATCCGCTCGCCCCAGGAGCACCCGATGCTGCGGGTGGCCACCTGGAACATCCACAAAGGGGTGCAGGGCCTGGGGCCGGCCAAGCGGCTGGAGATCCACAACATCGGTCACGCGATCGAGCAGCTCGACGCCGATCTGGTTTGCCTGCAGGAGGTGCGTTTTGTCAACCACCGTGAAGCGCGCCGTTTTGCCCACTGGCCCGAGCTGCCTCAGGCGGATTTTCTCGCGCCTGAGGGCTACGAGCCGGTGTACCGCACCAACGCCATCACGCGTCATGGCGAGCATGGCAACGCCTTGCTCTCGCGCTGGCCTGTGCTCTCACACCAGCATGAGGACATTTCGGACCACCGCTTCGAGCAGCGAGGTCTGCTGCACACCGAGGTGCGGATCGCCGGGCGCACGGTGCATGCGCTGGTGGTCCATCTGGGGCTGATCCCGGGCAGCAGAGAGCGCCAGGTGGCACAGCTCAAGGCCTACATTGCCCGAGAGATTCCTACAGGGGATCCGATCATTGCGGCTGGCGACTTCAATGATTGGAGTACGCGGCTGGGCGGCTTGCTGGCACACGCCGGCTTGCATGAGCTGCAGGGCTCGCGCACCCCTACCTACCCTTCGCGCCTGCCGCTGACGCAACTCGACCATGTCTATGCCCGCGGCCTCAAGCCGGTTTCGGCCATGGTGCCGCAGGGGCGCATCTGGCGACAGATGTCCGACCACCTGCCTTTGGTGGCCGAATTCACCTGGCTGGACTGAACGCGATGCGACACAGCCCAGTGCTCACCGATGGCCACCAGCTGCGTCTCATTGAAGGTGGCGAGGCGTATTTCCGCCACCTGATTGCAGCCATCGAACGGGCGCGTTCGCAGGTGCAGCTGGAGACCTACATTTTTGACTTTCATGGCGCTGCCAGTGCCGTGGCCGAGGCCCTGGAGCGCGCCGCCTTGCGGGGCGTGCGCGTGTGGCTGGTGGTCGATGGGGTGGGGACCGGACGCTTGCCGCCCGAGTGGGCGCAACGCTTTGCGCAGGCGGGGGTGGAGTGCCGCATTTATTCGCCCCTGGGCCGGCTGGGTCTGCTGATTCCAAGCCGCTGGCGTCGGCTGCACCGCAAGCTGGCGGTGGTGGATGGGCAGCTGGCTTTTTGCGGGGGCATCAACATCCTGGATGACTGGTTCGATCCGCACCATGGTCAGCTCACGTACCCGCGGCTGGACTTTGCGGTGCAAGCCCGTGGCGCGATGGTGCTGCAGGTGCAGGAGACCATGACGCGGCTGTGGTGGCGGCTGCAGGCCGTGAGCCATGTGCGCCAGCACAAATTTCCCGAAGCCTTCAGCTCGTTTCGGGCAGCTGGCCTGCACCTGCCCTGGGTGCAGGAGGGCGATGCGGGTCAGGACCAGATCGTGGCCCGGGCAGGCCTGCTGCTGCGCGACAACGTGCTGCACCGCACCCGCATCGAAAAGGCTTACCTCAAAGCCATTGCCGGTGCCCGGCACGAGGTGGTCATTGCCAACGCGTATTTCCTGCCGGGGCGTCGCTTGCGTAAGGCGCTGATGATGGCGGTGCAGCGCGGGGTGCGTGTGCGTCTGATCCTGCAGGGGCGCTACGAATACTTCATGCAATACCATGCGGTCCGCCCTGTCTATGCAAAGCTGCTGGCGCAGGGCATTGAAATTCACGAATACAACGCGAGCTTTCTGCATGCCAAGGTGGCGGTGGTGGACCCGCAACACGATCGCCCCTGGGCCACGGTGGGCTCATCCAACCTCGATCCCTTGAGTCTTTTGCTTGCGCGTGAGGCCAACGTGGTGGTGGCCGATGCCGGTTTTGCCCGTCAGTTGCACCAGCGGCTGGAGCAGATCATGGGCGAGCATTGCACCCCGGTGTCTGTGGAGAGTTACCAGCGCCGTCCCTGGCACCAGCGGCTGCGCGACCGCATCGCGTTCGGGTTGATGCGGCTGGCCCTGTTTCTGACCGGCAACCGGTATTAATTCCCTGTATCTGGGCATGGACCGGTTCGCTGGTAGGATGCTCGGATGTTGATGAAAGCCCAAGACGCCATGAACACTTCCAACACCTCGGCCGAGCTGGACGAGGGCGTGCCCGTGTCCGTCAAGATCCGCGAACGCGTGAAGGCGGCCCGCAAGCGCTTCAATGCCAACGACAACATTGCCGAATTCATCGAACCCGGCGAGCTGGAAAAACTGCTCGACGAGGTCACCGACAAGATGAAGGGTGTGCTCGGCAGCCTGGTCATTGACACCGACAACGACCACAACACCGGCGACACTGCGCGGCGCGTGGCCAAGATGTATGTCAACGAGGTGTTCAAGGGCCGCTACGTCAAGGGCCCCGAGATCACCGAGTTTCCCAATGCCGAACACCTCAACGAGCTGATGATCGTGGGCCCGATCACGGTGCGCAGCGCCTGCAGCCACCACTTCTGCCCGGTGATCGGCCGCATCTGGATCGGTGTGATGCCCAACGAGCACACCAATGTGATCGGACTGTCCAAGTACGCCCGTCTGGCCGAATGGATCATGGGCCGCCCGCAGATCCAGGAAGAAGCCGTGGTGCAGCTGGCCGACCTGATCCAGCAAAAAACCCAGCCCGACGGCCTGGCCATCGTCATGGAAGCCAGCCACTACTGCATGGCCTGGCGCGGCGTGAAGGACATGGACAGCAAG
>JACCDY011239430.1_pt1 | contig 12729 bp, 12 predicted proteins | sample 7446391 | NCBI WGS metagenome assembly JACCDY01 (sample SAMN15323451, study PRJNA562643) | freshwater metagenome | isolation source: river surface water | place: USA:Blue River Watershed | collected 2017-08-18 | reverse complement strand
TAAAACGCAACATGTACAAAAGCAATAAGTGGCTACCTTTGTACCGTTCGCAAGAATGCTGTGTGGGCAGAGCTTGCTCGTGATCTTTTAATCTTTGTGCTGAAATATTCTTGTATCAATTAGTAAGCAACTCTAATGGCGTCCTGTAAAGGATAGTGATACTAAGTCTCTGCTACTGCCCAGAATTTCCATCACTGCGACTCTAAGTCCAGCTTTAGGGTGACATAACGACTGAGTGTCACTGCTCTTGTTTCAGTAGTAATTTATAAAGTTATTTAGCGAAACCTAATAAAAGAAGAGCAGAAATGAATGTGATTATTAGGTTCATGTGGCTTTTGGCATAAAGAGGTTGCTCTTTCGAAAAGGCCGACAATAAATTAACTGTGCCCATTCAACTTAAAGGAGAAAACGATGAGCACACTTAATAGTTTGAAATTAGTCAATTCTAAAAAACCAACCGCAATTCCACCCATTCTTCATCGCCGCAATAAGCTGGGTTCTAAGGTATGGGAACAAATTCAACTAGCTAAAGCCCAAAAGGAGGGCGGCACTTTTACTGTTAAGAAATTTAAAACAGTTAAAGACTACGATGGCTCACGTAAGAATATTGAAATTGAAAAGCGTGTACGCCAGTGGTGGTATGTGGCAGCTGATGGAAAGGTTTGCTTAAACATTCGCTATGGCGCAAAGATTATTGAATTTGCCAAAGGTAAAACTGCCGTAGAGGTGGGCTCAGGTGAAGAGCTTATTAAGGCGCTTGAGATTATTAAGGGCGCTGTAGAGGCAGGCGAACTCGACACTCAAATTGAACAGGCTAGTGGTGCTGTTCGTGCTGGATTTGGCCGCTAACTTGGAATGTCGTTTTAAACGACAAATTATGAACACAGAGCTAATGCTATTGTTAATGGTATTAGCTCTGCTCTTTTTGGGGGATTGAATGAAAACATTTGAAGCCTACGTTAGAGCTAATGGCTACATAGTGAAAACAAGGATAGTTGCCGACAATAGCCAAGATGCTTACTTCTTGCTACAGGGGCAATATGGCGCTGACAACATAGTTCATCTACCTACTGAGATTTAAATGTAATTGCCTTTATGGCGCTCTCGCTAAATATAAGAAAAGGAGAGTGCCATGAAGGTTAAGGAAGTTACAAACCCTGAAGAGCAATTGGGATTGTTAAGGGTAATAATTGATAACACATGGAGTGCCATCAAACAGCAGGCAGATGCTCGAGCAAGACAAAAGGCGTCACAGCCCGCCAGCAAGGTAAAAGTTAAAGCCCCGAAGCCACCCAAGCAAGCGCCTTATGCCTCTAAGCCCAAACCATTACCTAAGCCCAAACCTCTCTATCCCGCTAAGCCGCAACCTGTTATGAAAAGCGTAATAGGGAAGGCTGTTTATAAGCAACCTCAAGCTAATATTGGCACCCCCAAACCGCCTACTAATAATCATCTCAATCAGGCAAGTGCCTCACTATCAAATCTTGAAAAGGATGAGGTGTTGAACTTGCCTCGAGGGGTGTTACCAAAACCGCTCTAATGATTCAAAAGAGCGGTTTATTTTGTTCACTTATGCGTGAATTGATTGACAGAAAATCTAGCAGACAGGCATAGTAAAAATAAATGCTAATCCTTTACATTTAGTAGAATCATTTTTATCAATTACAAATAAATTGGAATGGCCATGGCAAATAAGCCTGAAAAGAAAACATCAGCCCCAGATTACTTTAAGTTGCCGTTTGAGGTTTACTACAGCGATCATGTAGCAGTAACAATGCTTGAATTTAAATCAGATATAGATGTAGAAAAATTCGAGGATGTAAAGACGGTACACAGAGAGCAGGGCGGATCTTGGGGGGTGTCATTTCGTTGTGGCGAAAACAAAGGCTCAGAACTCTATTGTGTTATCAAAAATCTCCATGATGAGGTGGCTCCAGAATGGTTCGAGTTCTTGGATGAAGATAATATGGAGATGAACTCGGGAGACAATTTTGCTGTCAGCGTTCAGAATGGTGAGATTGTATTCAGCGAATTAACTGAAGAGCAGGAAGATGAAGATTCTGAAGAATATTTAGACATAGACAACATGGATCAATGTTGTAGCTGGACTTTCTTTGTTTATGAAATAGGAGATAGCTCTCCTGATTACATCATTCTTGATGCCGATGAATCAAGAATTAAGGTTAGCTTAGAGGGTTTTGTTCTTGACGATAAAGGCAATGAAACAAAGGAAAGGATTTTTAATCCCGAAGAGTTGGATGACGAAGAGTTTGAGGATTACACAAGGCAGGATATGTGGGAGGCAAAATTTGATTGGGTTAAATCTACTCTAGAGAAAGACTTCCCAAAGCAGACAAACTTAAAGCTTTCATTTCATACTGAGTAAGGTCGTTTTAAACGACATGCCGAGCAGGTATTGAAGTAATTTTGAGCGATACATATTCTCTAGAATTTGCTCACAGTTGCTTCACGCTATCGTAACTTTTTGACTACGCTCAAAATTTTGACCGACGCATTATCTAAATTTTGCGCACGAAATGTCAGGGGTGGCTTAACCAGTTGAAATCAAAGCGAAAGCGGTCTATCGGAGGATATTTGAAAATCCTTGTGTCGGTGGTTCGATTCCGCCCCGGGCCACCAAGAATCTATAAACCACCTTCGGGTGGTTTTTTTATTTGCTAATAAATCTCAAGAAAAACATTCAAAGAAATGGTTGGTACTTGGCGCCAAATGTAATGACAAATTACTTGCAGTCTTTATCTACCAACTTTGGATCATGGACGACAACTAACCCTCCATTCTCCTCAATTACTTTGTTGCCTGATTTTTGAAATCCACAACGCTGATATTTTTGAAACATTGATTCCAACTGAGTGGATTGATTAGCTGTAGAGCAACTAACAAGGAATAAAGCGGTTATTACGGCGTATAAGATATTTACTTTCATATAGAGCATCTTATTTGCCGTTATGTTGTAAAACACAATTAAACCGATAAAAATTACCAATCAAAAGTATCGTTATTAATTGTTGCTATAAATTAGCATCAATCTCTATAGTCATCTTGATCGATGGCGAACAAATATCAACAACTTGTCCATTTTGCAGAGCAGTTACAAGCAATTAATACATTCTTAGATAGTGTTTTTGTGGGCCGGCATACCAGCCTTCCTCAAGCTGTTATTTTGTGGCTTGCAATTAATTATTTAAGTCATCAACGGTCACCACTTAAGACAGCACATTTATCATTGCCGTATTCTGAACCAGCAATCAGAAGATATCTTCGTCAGCTAGAACGAGATGGGTGGATTGAATTTAATAAAAATTCTGCAGATAAGCGTTATAGAGAGCTTATTTTGACTAAAAAGTTCATCAATTCGTTCTCTGAATTTCATCAGCATTTTGATCGAACAGTAAACAGGAAACGTTAATTACATTTGACCATGAGTAAACTCACCAAAAATAGTTGATCTTTAAAACAATCGGTTTGATGGTGTGAGCAACACTTTTTTGTGTTGCATTCATTAACTCACCGGAGATTACATGTTCAAGAATCCATTAAAGCCAGAAGAAGTTAAAAAAACAGATACAGCAAGTAGTGTGCATTTGGAGCCAACAAAATCATCAATCGTTAAAAACTCTCATATTCCAAAGGATATGAAGAAGTTTGCCGATGCAATAAAAAAAGGCAAAGAAGTGATTGATAGCGGGAAGACCAAGATGGAAGCCGCCTTAGCCATCTACCCTCTAATCTGTAACGAGGAAAAAGAGGTTATTCATAGAGCGCTAATAGAGGGCTGCCGCCTGACAGAGAAAGGCGCAATTACTTATCGATATAACCTTATTAGGAAAACTGCAAAAAAGCCTTGAATCCTTAGTTTAAGCTTTATTGTCAGCATGGAAGCAACCTTGTTAAGGAAAACAGGGAATCCCTCCTCTTTCAGGGCAATAGCGGGGGTGATAGATTTAGTATTGTTTATATAAAGAATAAGCAGCCTATCCCCCCTTTTTTGATGGATTAAAACTCATCCCCATTATCGATAGCTTGTTTTCCAGCTAAGCTGTTAACTTGTATCCTTCGAGCTGTAATCTCATTAATCAATTTCAGCCGTTTGGGGCAAATCGAATAGCTGCTGAAGCTTTTTCCATCCCCTCTATTTTTTGTAACTTGTACACCTCTTAAGCCGGCCAACTGCAGAAAATTAGTTAATTGACGGCTTGCCCTGTTCGATAAATTTTTTTGACCAATATCCATATTGAACAATCTTGAGATTTCAGCTTTGTAGTAATTATCTTTACATAGCAATATGAATTCAGACAGGCTGTTCTGAGACCATTTAGCATCAGGAAGAAACTTGCCATTTTTATATATTCCGGCCGCCTCAAATGCTTTTTTTAAAGCATATGCCTGCTCTATGTTGTGCATAGCCTTGATCACGTTTGATTTGGTATTCAATATCGCGCTAGTAGAAATGTCTCGCTTGGATTTAATTAATTCAATCTCATCATGAACCAGTGTTTCGTATATTTGTAGAGCCTTGCGAAATTGACCATTTTTATCGAGATCAAGGAGTTCTTTTGTAACTTCGCATTTATATGTTTTTTGAAGCCAGTATTTTTCTAGGAGAGTCTTTTCAGGGGAACTAATTGGATCCTTAGGATCATTTTTTTGCCTTTTTAGGCTGATATCAAAGCATTCTTTTTCACTAATTAGTCTTGCATTTAGTATCTGCTCCTGATAATTCATTTTGAGTTGCTTGGTGCCTGATGAATGAATAATTTTTCCTAATTTATACATATCTTCATTTAACGAGGGTTCATAAATATTCCAGCCTTGCCATTTTTTATAGCTTATGAAATTTTCACGAAAATTATTTTGTGATTCGTATCTAATTTGACGTATTTTTGACAGAAGATTTAGAAATGAATGTTCATTATTTGAGTAAACGATTCCATCTTGATCAATAGTTCTAATTTCCGGCGCGATATCGTACTCGTCAAGTAAGTCTTGGCGAATTATTGACGAGTTGGTAATGTGTTCCGTGTTCTTATTTGAAATCCATACGTTCACCTCTTTCGGGTGCCTGACTCGAGCCAGTTGCTGATCAATATCAAAATGTGTGTTGACGCTATTGAGAAATATCCCATAAACACAGTCGACTATCTCTGCATTGTCGGGGTATGTAATATCAATCCCAGTTCCTAAAGATGGAGAAGAAAAAACAGCATCATATTCAAGAACCGTTTCTTTTATGTTCTTTACGTGGTCTCGAATATTTTCATCTCCAGAGTTATTGCTTGTGATGCATAAAAACTTTTTATCAGGAAATTGTTTGGATATTGATAGATAAAGAGTTTCAGCTATTTTTTTTGAATTTGAAGTTACGAAACATTTTTTGTTATTTTTTATGCTAGAAATGATTTGGCCATATATTTCAAATTGCTGGCTAATAATATTGAGCTTCCCGGCAGGTTTTTTGTATTCGTTTAAATGGAAGTGAATACTGCTGTTGTGCTCAGTTGAGTCGATGACGCTGTTATATGAGTTTCTCTGCCGATTGATCTTTAGGCAGTTTAAAATTCCGTCTACTGTGATTTCTCCTAAATCAGCATCTAGGCAATACACGTGAGATGCTCTTCCAATTAGTGTGGCGAGTGTCTCAAAATTTTTGTAAGGATGCTCCATTGAGTCTGACAGTAAATGACTGAATACTTGTTCTGATTCATCGATGATCACAATTGGGTAGTCTTCTGCGTCAAGCCTCATTCGACTATGCAGGCTATCTAAGCAAATTGCGTACTCCCTAGGTTTTTGACTTCTGTAGGCTAATTTTCCGTCTACTTGTTCCAACTTAAGCCATCTATCGCTTGATCCTGAATCTAGATAGCAGGTTAATCCAAGCTTCTCTGACATTTCTCTGATTAACGCTTGTCGATGCCCAATCAAAATCACGGGGATGCGCCCTTTTTTCTCAAAAAAAGATGGTTTAAATTTTGCATTTTTAACTAGATTGATTAGGGCGGTTGTTTTTCCGGTTCCTTTTGGGCTTTTAATGAGATGTATTCCGCTATTAGTTGGAATGGATTCAAGATGTTTTTTATTGGTTACGTGGTAATTAGATTTATATGGATTCGCATCTACTTCTGGAAATATTTCTGCGATCCCTTGAAACTTGTAGTTTGAATTTATTTGCCCCGCATTTTTCCTAATAAGTTCATCAATCTTGAAGAAATCATATTTTTCTGGTGGTGTTGGGCCTGTGAACCAAGATTTACCGCATGTTCTGCAGTGGATACCTCGCACTTTATTGCTACTTTCTGTGACAAATGCACTAGCATGCTTATCGGGGATATGGAAAGGGCATCTGATTCTATCTTTGATGTTGAGTAAATCTAGGCTGATGTATTTTGAATTAGGCTGCTGAACTTGCATCTTCGCATCAATGAATTTACTAATTGCAGGTGGTTTATCAGATGCTTCTTTGACTTGGGAGAAAGTATTGACTCCAAGTTTTCTAATTTCATCCATTTGCTTGAATGTGAGTAAAACTTCTTGTGACAGCTTTATGGAATTGGGTGATCCAAATAAAAAGCTTGCTGGATGGTCAACAGATGTATCAACGATATCTGTGTAGTTTGCATATTCAAATGAATTTGCCAGTTTTTTATAAATGCCGCGATTGATAATTTTTAAATCTTCAATTGATACTGCTCTTGATGGCAAAACAAAAAGTACATGGAATCGGTGATTGACTTCAGAATGACTGCTTGACGTGTAAACGAAGGATGCGGATTGCTTGATAAATGGATTATCTAAAAGGGTGTCGAGTTTGATGTTTCCTTTATCAAAATCTACTGAAATAACAGTAGATGCCATGAAATTATCAGATAGCCTTGTTCCCTCATGCCATTGGTGGCCGTGTGCATACCCCTTTTTTAGGCAGCCCTCAAAATCTGCATGGCTTAGCTCGACGTTTTGCCAGCCGAATTTAGATTGTTTTTTATAGATATCTTTTTTGCCGATAAATTTGGTCTGTATAGAGGCCACAATTGGCTTATTTTCTTTCATCTAGTTCCTCACATTGTTCATTAAGCAGATCAGTCTTAGCAAGCGGGGATAAATTAAGAGTTACTGGATCCCACAGAAGTGCTAATCAGATCTATTTAGTTAAAGAAATGTAAGTTTTAGAAAAAACGAAAAAAATAATTATTTGACAAAAACAAGCAATATCAGGGCTAAGTTTTTAAGACCTGTAAATGAAGTTGTTGAAGTGGGTGTTGATTGATGGAGAGGCTTGCAATAAGGTGCCCTGATGGGTATCTTAAAAAGAAATAACTCGCCATATTGGTATGTTCAATTTCAGCAAAATGGCAAAACATTTATTCGGTCAACGAAGACAGCCGATAAAAAGTTGGCACAACAACTTGAGGCAAAGTGGCGAAACGATTTAATAAGGTCTGAGTATCTTGGTATCAAGCCATCAATCAGATTAGATGCTTGCATCAAACAGTGCCTAGACTACAAAAGCCACTTAGCAAACATATACAACATTGCTAGACATGGTGAAGTCATTAAGAAGCGAATTGCCGGCAACCCATACATTCACCAAATAACAAATAGGGATGTTGAGAAGATTCATCTAGGCATGAAGAAAGAGGGTTACTCACTTCAAACAATCAAACATATCCTCTTAATGTTTAAACAAAGCATCGACTACTCTAAAAAGCTTGGCTACAACTCACCTAGTTTGGACTACCCCAAAATTACATTGCCCAAGCACAAGCTCAGATATTTAAGCGTTGAAGAAGAAAAGCGTTTGTTAGAAGCAATCGATCCTAGGCGGCCGATTAAATATAAAAAGCATTTCGAAGAAAGAAATGCCGAGTTTAATAAGACGCAGATAGATCACTACGATTTAGTAGTGATGTTGTTAGACACGGGGGCTAGGTTCTCTGAAATAGCTACATTGCCATGGGAAGCCATCAATTTTGAAGAACGAAGTATTAGGTTATGGCGACCCAAGGTTAGAAACGAATCTATTTTGTATATGACTGATCGTGTCTATTCAGTCTTAAATAGGCGACTACAAAATAGAACAAGTCATTATGTGTTTAGCAATCAAAAAGGTGGTTCTCTGAATTACACGTCACACTCATTTGCAAACATGTTTAAGCGAGCAGGTCTTGAGGGGGTAACGATTCATACATTAAGACATACTCATGCATCAAGATTGGTTCAGTTGGGGTTGACAATTTATGACGTCAAAGAGGTTCTTGGTCATAGCAACATACAAACGACCATGAGATATGCTCATCTTGAAAGAAGAGATGTAACAAGAAGAGCAAAAAACGTCATTAATGCCCTGAACCAAGGTCAAACTAGTCATGAAAGTCGTACTAGTGCTAATAGTGACGAGTCTGATGTGGCTGACAAAGGCTATGAATACGTGGGTTCTAACGTCATTCGTATAGCATCGACATAAGGCTTGTATAGCTGTACGTCGTACCCAACTGATTATAATTTTTGTATATAAATTCATGCCATATATACCAAAAATGATATGATTCACTGTATGAAAATACAGCCATACCTCAATTGTTATATCTCATAAGATATGGGATACTCTGCATTCACAAGCTATTCTCTCGAAGTTCATGGCGATGCGAAAGAGGATTTAGATCAAATATTTTCGGAAAATGAAGATGCGGGCGCGACAATATTAGCGTTATTAGAAGTTTTGCAAGAAGACCAAAATTTACTTGAAAGATTAACGCAAAGAGGATTTGTAAATTATGGGGAGCCTCACTTCAGTGTAGATGAATGGCAGGAAACAAGAAAGTCAAAGCTTAATCTTTGGCGTATCCGTGAATTAAGCAGTTCAGAAGCAGGGCAATACAGAATAATTTATGCAGTTAATCCCCAACAATTGAAATATTACGTTTTAGCTATCTTAGATAGGGAATTTGTTTATGACACTAGCAATCAAAGAGTCAAAAGAATATTTGACATATACGATGCCATCGACATCCCAAGATATTAGTAGGTTTATTGGCGACAATGTCAATGAAGCGGCATGCTCAACCACTGGAAATGTATTTTTTCTAAAAATACCAACAGAAAATATATCAACGACTGCGGGTTTTAGTGCTTTAGAAGATGTAGTCAAAGAACATGAGGCAATACCCAGTCGTGCTGAGGCGCTTGCTCGTGCAAGGCGAAAAATTGCTATGCAATTAACTAATGATGGAAAGCCAACTACGTTAGCGGAGCTACGTTTACGAGCTGGGTATTCACAATCAAAATTGGCATTAGCAATAGGTAATTCACAGCCTAGTTACTCTTTGATAGAGATGGGTAGACATGACATTATGTTTAGCACTTTTGAAAAATTAGTAAATATATTGGGCGTTACAAGAGATGAGTTGGCTCAAGCAGTAAAAAATACGAAGCAACAAAAGGGATGAAAATGAGTGTTATTCAACGCCACGTTGAAGTCATGTATTGCGACGACGTTCGACAGGAGATTGGTCACAAAATATCATTAATGGGAATATACGGTTCGGATTTGGTTGTTAATAGTTTTCCAACTGTTATACAAAAATTGTGTTTATCAGTAAGGGTTTTAACACCGATTGATGAACCATTTAAAAAAATAGAAATATTTGTAAGTCAGGGTGAAGAAGATAAACAAAAGGATTTAGTTGCAACAGGCCCACTTGACTTACCTCCTAGCGATCAATTTCTGATAGATGGTTCAAAAATGTTTGTTGTTCAAACGTTTTGTGTTTTATCACCATTTAATGTCGAAGAAGAAACAGTTTTAAGAGTGCGAGTTAAAACCGAGAGAGAAGAGCTTAGGGGAGTTGGGCTTCGAATCAGATCATTAGAACAAACAAGAACTTAAATATGAGCCTATACGCTGATCTTCAAAAGGCTAAAACTGAGGAAGATGTAAAAGATGCTTATGTAAAAGCACTCGGATTAAAAAGCTATTCAAAGAATTTAATAGACATTCAAACGGAAGAAATATGGTTTGAAGCGAAAGATACTCCTCATTCACCATATGCAATGTTTACTCAGTTATTGCATTACGTGCATTTTGCTCTTAATAAAGGCGATCACATACCACCAATTTTGGCGGTTATAGATAACGAAAAAGCCGCATTAATGAGAACAAAAGATGTGATGGATTTATTTAAAGATAAAAACATTAAATGGGGTAAGTCGGCATCGCAATTCGGTAAAGAAACATTAGAACGTGTTTCAACTTACATAGGAACACATTTTGTTGCATTCAAGATAGAAACACATGAGAAGGAATTTATCGAGTCTGCAAAAACAGCTGTTAAGAATGGTGAATTTCTTCGCATAAAAATAACACCAGATAACTTAAGGCAAGTATTTGATAAGTGGGTAGACTTAATTGGTCGCGAAATTGAAGGTGCATTAGAAGCAGATTATGCAGTTCTTTTTTTTGCTGACATCATGCATGATGGAAAAGCGGCAACACACGAAAATTTGCCTGCTAGATTACTGCATGATGGTGAAAAACCGGTATTTTTGTTTGATGGAAAAAGTTACGAATTATCAAGTATTAATGGGTATAGACAATTTTGGGCTATTTATCATAAGCCCCCAGAAGAGGAATACCGAAACTACTTATTAGAAAGAAGAGATAGTCTTTTACCTCTTGATGAAAGGAGTTTTAAAGGAGCGTTTTATACGCCATTGAAAGTTGTAGATAAAGCCTACGATTTATTAAATGAGACTTTAGAGGCCAATTGGCAAAAAAATTACATCGTGTGGGATATGTGTTGTGGTGTGGGAAATTTAGAAACAAAACATAGCAATCACAGAAATATCTATATGAGTACTTTAGATAAGGCTGATATAGACGTGATGAAAGCAAGTAGAACTTGTGTTGCTGCGAACAGATTTCAATACGATTATTTAAATGATGATATTGATGATTTTGGGCAAATAGATTACACGCTGACGAATAAAGTCCCATTGGAATTACAAAAAGCAATTGCAGAGGGAAAAAAGATTTTAGTTTTGATTAACCCGCCCTATGCGGAGGCCGCCAATGATGATAATACAAGCAGTGCAGGCGAGAATGCTGATACTAAAGCAGGAGTTTCTAAAACTAAAGTCGCATCTATTATGGATGCACAGGGTTATGCTGCTAGAGAATTATTTGTTCAATTTTTGGTTCGTATATCAAAAGAGATGCCAACAGCAACAGTTGCTGTGTTCAGTAAGTTGAAATATATAACTGCCCCAAATTTTGAGCTATTTCGGAAAACTTGGAACGCAAAATATATGAATGGCTTTGTGGTTCATAGCAAAGCTTTTGAGGGATTAAAGGGAGACTTCCCCATAGGTTTTTTAATATGGAAGCAGGCACAACTTTCAAAAGAACGTCATGAGATTGAACAAATAAGCACTAAGGTTTTAACTAAAGAAGTTACTCAGATTGGTGAGAAGAGTTTTTATAATATTGCTAGTGAAAAATTATTGAGTAATTGGATTTCCCGAGCAAAATCTAACAATATTGATGCTTTACCACTAAAAAATGCAATTTCACCAACCACAAGTACAAAGGATGTGCGAGGAACAAAGTGGGCTGATAATGCAATTGGTGGAATGATATGTAAGGGATCTGACCTTCAGAACGCATCAACTCAGACGGCGCTGCTATCTTCAGGGTATTGTAGTGCTGGAGGGCTTTTTGTAACAAAAGAAAATCTTTGGCAGGCTGCAGTTGTTTTTGCTGTTCGACGATTGATTAAGCCAACTTGGCTAAACGACAGAGATCAATTTTTAATACCGAACAAAGAGTTAACTGAAGATTTTAAAAATGACTGCTTAATATGGATGCTATTTAATGGAAGCAATCTAAGTGCCGGAGCAGATGATTTAGAGTGGAATGGAAAAAAATGGAGTTTAGTGAATCATTTCATACCTTTTACTGAAGAGGAGGTAAATGCAGTATCAAGATTTGAATCACGTTTCATGGTCGATTACCTTAATGACAAACTTTTATCTGTTGAAGCTAAAGCAGTAATGGATGAGGGGAGGGTCTTATGGAAAACATTCTTCTCAACAACTGATGAAAAAACAATCAGAGATGAATTTAAATTAAATAGATCGGATGTCGGTTGGTATCAAGTTAGAAAAGCTTTAGAGGCAAGAAATAAATCGGGAAATTACCTGCCTATTGATTTCAGTAGTTTCAAAAAGACATATGATGATTTAACTGAAAAACTAATACCTCAAGTCTATGAATTTGGGTTTTTGAAATAATTAGATGGGGGGAGATAGATGGATTATTTTTAGAAAAAGAACAATATATCTATCAGCCCTGTAATCTGCCCTAGTTTGTATTAAAGAGTAGTTCACTAGGATTGAGATGTTGACATTAGGTTTTGATTGCTGGAAAGTGGTTGTTAAATCGTGATGAAAGTCGGCATAGTTTGTAACTTAATACAACTATAAGCTGATGAATTGCAAGAGGAAACTGTGATCAACAGTGGCTCTCAGCCCCTTGAAAATCCTTGTGTCGGTGGTTCGATTCCGCCCCGAGCCACCAAGATTCTATAAACCACCTTCGGGGTGGTTTTTTATTTGCCGGTTTTCCGACATCCCTCAATTCAATATAATTGCATAGCTAACTAATTGGTGTTACTATTTCTACATGTTTGAACAATGCCTATATTTCAATACCAC
>JACCDY010668415.1_pt1 | contig 12730 bp, 9 predicted proteins | sample 7446391 | NCBI WGS metagenome assembly JACCDY01 (sample SAMN15323451, study PRJNA562643) | freshwater metagenome | isolation source: river surface water | place: USA:Blue River Watershed | collected 2017-08-18 | reverse complement strand
GTTGACGGGAACGAATTTGTTGTCACCATCGTCGGTGACATTTGGTGGTTCGGCAGGCGTGGTGGGTGCGGTGACTGCAACATCAATTTCGGTGACAACTAGTAGTCATGCTGTTGGTGCTGTAACGGTGTCTGTTACGACCTCGGCAGGAAATGCTGTTTCTTCATTCACCTACACATATATAGATCTTCCAGCAACCACTTCAGTATCGGTGTCGTCAATTACTTCGTCAAGTGCACGCCTGTATGCAACGGTGACTCCGAATCTCGATTCAACGACGGTGTCATTCGAGTATTCAAGTAACGCAACCATGAGTGGAGCAGTGTCGGTGGTTGCGGCTGGATCCCCAATTTCAGTGGAAGCGGCTCTGGAAGCAAGCGCATCAGGCTTGACGTCAGGAACCACTTACTACGGTCGGCTTCGCGCCGTTAACTCCCTTGGAACCACTTTGAGCACAGTTGCTTCGTTTACAACGAGTACTCCGGCGGCTCGTGCCGATCTCTCGCTCGCTGCAGGAGATACAAGCATTACGGCTTCTGTAGTCACTTTGACTACCTACGGCTCTGTTGTTTCAGGTATTGAGTATCAAGTTGATGGCGGAACCTGGGTGACTACCGGTCTTGCAGCTGAAGGAAACTTCGTAATTAGTGGACTCTCAAATGGAACTTCCTATGCAGTAAAGATTCGCGTGCTCAGCAATGGCGAAGGAAGCCCTATTGAATCGGTCAGTCGTAATGCGACACCCGTTGCTCCCGTCGTAGTGACTACTACTACTACGAGCACATCCACAACAACATCAAGTACTTCTACAACATCAAGCTCAACAACGAGCACGTCTAGCACGACAACAACTTCGAGCATCCCTCCGGGCACAGATGTGGTCACCACTACGACTGAGGTTGCGGTGGTCACTACCCCTGCTACCACTACGACTGAGGTTGCAGTGGTGACTGCTCCGTCGACCACTACATCAACGACTCTTGTACCGGTGCCTTCTGGCACAACGACCACCACAGTAGAACCCGATCAATTGATCCCGACACCAACGACGACGACAACATCAACTACGGTGCCTGAACCCGGACTGGTCATTACCGACATCGGTGAAAGTCGAGTGATGCAATTGGACGTTCAATCCGGAGTTAATGGACAGCCACTTTCTGTGGAAGTTGTTATACCCGATGCCTCTAGCGGTGACGATTCCACCCTCAATTTGGGTTTGAGTACAAGAACTAAACAGGAATACTTAGATGATGGGTTCATTACGGTGAGCATCAGAATTGAAAATTCTGAAGGTAATGGAATAACGACTCTTAACTCGCCAATTGAAATTCGAATGCCGAAGGTTCCAAAAGGTGCAGTCGTCGGCTCATCAAGTGATGAAATTACTTGGGAAAGAATTCCAGAACTTGACTCAAATGCGCTTCCTGGAATCGCTGCAGATGGTTACTTCACGCATCCAGACGGAAGTATTTCGGTACTCACACGACACCTCACATTCTTCGGATTTCGCAAACCGCAAACTTCACTTGCAGTATCAATAACATCCTCATCGCTCACGGCCGGCTCATTGACAGTGGCCACAGCAACTGGTGGCGAGTCTGAAGACGAACTGCAGTATTCAACACTAGGAAAGAGTGAGGCTTGCTCAATAAATGAAAACGGCTTGATTAGGGGTGGAAGCTCAGGGACCTGCTCGGTCTCGGTATCGCGTGGAGGCGGATCGGTGTACATGAGCACCACCTCACGAACGCACTCCATAGATGTGGTTAGTTCAATCACTCCGATGCCAATTCCAGTAGATAGGCATGGGTTGCTGATTCAGTTTGGAATGTTGTGCTTTGCGCTATTCATCACAATTCGAACAGCGCAGGCGCTGCGAGTTCGGATTTCAAGTCAGCGCGTAATAGTGATGAGAGACGATCAATGATTACCCCATTTAAGTCAAAAAATAAACCCTTAATTGTGGGTGATCTTCTGCCAAAGCGGTCTATTGAAGCTGATTTTGCGACTCTTGCGCCTCATATCTTGAGTGATCAACAAGCTAAAGACACAATACGAAGAAGAGTTAAAGTCACAGTTGCAACAATCATTGCATTGGCTGCAGTCGTTGGAGTTCTTGGTGCATATGGCGTGTATGTAACGACAACTCAAGCGAATGCAATAAACACCAAGTATGTTGCAGTCACTTCAGCAAATACAGACTTGCTCCTACAAAGCACTGCAGGAGAATTAGCGATTCGCTCCTATTACCTGTCAGGGGATGAGAGCTTTCTCGTTAACTTTGAACTGGCGCGTGCAAAAATGATTGGATCATCGCAAGTAGTTCTATTGCGAGCAAGAGCGATTGATGATCCCGGTATTGATCAGCTAGTCGGCGACTACACAGGGCTAGTTGCTATTTGGCTTGCGACCTATGCCGACAGAACCCATGTTTTTTCAGGTGCCGACAACCCGCGAATCAGTCAGTTAACCGGAGTTGAACTGATGGAAGGAATTCGCGCAAAAAGTGATGCTCTCGCCAAGTATCTCGTAGATGCAAATACGAATTCCGTTGAAGATGCTGCTCGAGTTCGTTCCTTGACCATTGTGGTGTTGTCAATTGTTATCTCTCTTTCACTCATCACAGCCGTGCTGCTTATCGCGAGCCAGCAAGCAGATATTGCATATCCACTTGTCAACTTGCAGAAAGTCGTCACAAGTATTTATCAAGGGGAATTTGGAAAGCGTGCCAATGAAACAGTTGGGCCAGTTGAAGTACGTTCTGTAGCCCATGCGGTCAATGAACTAGCGAACCAACGCGAGCAAGTAGTTGACCAAACAGAAAGACTTCGAATGGCGAAGTCAAACTTCATTGGAACTGTAAATCATGAACTTCGCACACCACTCACATCTATTGCTGGGTTTACTGAGTTGCTTTCAGATGATACGAGTGAAGTTGAAAGTAAAGAACGCGTGCGGATGGCCAAAGTTATTGGCAGGAATGCGGCGCGACTAAGCGACCTAATTGACAACATGCTTACGGTCTTACGCATTGATGCAAATCAAGTGCGTTTTAAGCTTGCGACGTTTGATGCTCGAGATGCCGTTGAGCAGGCGGTCGCCGCATTAGGTCCACAAGCTGTGGCTCAAAACATAGAGGTGGATTTTGACATTCCGCTTGACGAGTACCTGATATTTACAGACGCAGTTGAACTTGTTCGAGTTGTGGGAAATCTGCTCTCCAATGCCATCAAATTCAGCATTCCGGGTGGGAAAGTCATAGTCACAATCGATAAATCAACTAATGAACTTGGAATTCCAATGATGGTTCTGTCTGTACAGGATTTCGGAATAGGAATTGTCGAAGGCGACTTGAAAAATGTTGGATCAAAATTCTTTAGGTCTACAAATGCCATTGAATCAGCAATTCCCGGATCTGGGCTAGGGCTGATGATTGTGAATTTCATCGTTACAGAACTAGGTGGAACTTGGTCAATTGATTCAAGTGAAGCTGAAGGAACCACCACTCATGTGTGGCTTCCGCTTATAGAAACCCAAACATAGAAAGCGAATATCATGAGAAAAAATATAGGCAAGCTGTTTGCATTATCAATTCTGGTCATTTCAGTTGCAGCATGTGGCTGGGGATCTGGTGAGGATTCTGCAGGCGCATCTGAATCAGTACCAATTGTTGAGGACAATCCATACGGAGGACCTGCAGTTGATCCACCAGCTCCAGACGAGGTGATTCTGACGGTGAAAGTCCGAGGCATAAGTACAACTTTTTCGCTTGATCAGCTTTCGGATTTAGCAGTGACCGACATCCAGTTGTTTGAACCATTTATTAAACAGAATTCACAATTTACGGGAGTGGCTATGGAGGAGATTTTTGAAGCCACAGGCATTACTGGATCAGACATCGCAAACACAGTTGCCTTAAATGAATACACCTATTCCAATACCGCAGATAAATTCATCGGTTCAAGCGCTGTAATTGCTTTTGAACAGAATGGTCAACCAATTGCGATGGATAGGGGCGGTCCAATTCGCATTGTTTATCCGGATGGATCCTTGTTGTCTAAAGTTCTCGATGCTTGGAATTGGTCAATAAGTGAAATAGTCGTGGAATGAACATTTATGGAATGCGTCGTTCTCAACGATTTTCTATATTCCTAATAATTGGACTGGTCGTTGCATTAAGTTTTGTTGTTTTTCGCAGTGCAAATAGCTCAATAAACAACATTGAAGTGATTTCAAACACTGCGAGCACAACAAGCAATATGGTGATTATGCAAAGGGAATCGTTGGTATTTGCATATCAATATGAGCGTTGGATCGGCGGGGTTGCCACGAAGCGCGATGTTCAAATTCGACGATCCTTGCTGGCGCAGCGACTTGCTGTAAAAGATGATGGAGGTGTCGCAAATGGGGAGCGCGCGACTGGAGAGTATTTCAATGACCTCGATATCTTGGATGCAGCGCTTGCTGCATCACCGTCAGGCCTATTACCGAGCAAAAACGTAGCAAATATACGGTTAATGACCGACATTGCCTTAGGTGATTTTGTCTACGAAGCAAGACAGTTAGTGCAGAAGATTTCGGTTGCAAGCGACGATCAAACGAGAGAACTCATTAAATCGCAGAATGCGGAACGTCGCAATCAGTATTCATTAGTGGTTTTAATTCTTTTCGCGTTAGCTCTAGTTTCAGGTTGGTTGGGCCGCTCACGCATTAAAGATCTAAAGCGAATACGTGGACTAGTTGCTGTGGAGCGAATTGAACTAGAGAACGTACAGACGGCTCTCAAGAGCGCAGAGAGTGATATGGAAAAGCGGCTCTTTGATGAAATTATGGCTCGCGAGGAAAGACGTCAATTAGACAGTGATTTGCTTGAGATTATTTCGCAAACAAGGAAGGCAGTCTCCAGGGAACAAATTGTTGAAATTGCTGTGAACGGTCTTTTTGCAGCGTTACACGCAAAATCGGTCGTGTTTATATCGTTTAACTCAACGCAATTGCCAACAATTGTGTACCAAAAGACTGCTGAGTACGAAGACGCTGATGCTTTGAGCAAGTTTGCGTTAGCAAACCAAGCGGCATTAAAAACAACACTTAATCATGTTTTGTCAGAAGGGGGAATGAGTGTCGTTAATTCTGGAGAGTTGCAACCGCTTGTTGAACGGCTTGAACCTTTGGGCGAGCGTGTGCGTAAAACCCACAACCAATGGATCACAGTCGCGTTAGCCGATGGCTCTGATGTGTTGGGATGCATATGGATTGGCGCAAATAATCGACAGCGTGATTGGAGCGCAAGTGAAGTGGGGTTTGCTCAGAGTTGTGCGTCAAAGACACTGGCAACGCTTTTGCATATGCACGCTAATGACCTAGAGCTTTTGGCGAAGGAACGCAAAAACGTTGTTGATCGGTTGATTGAAATTGATTCTGAGAAGAATGCTTTCATTGCAAACGTAAATCATGAGTTGCGAACTCCACTTACGTCAATTATCGGATATTTGGAGTTAGTCCTTGATTATCAGCCAGAACTTGTAGATGAAAAACTGCTTAAGCCGCTGAATGCTGTAAAGAGAAACGCGCTTCGATTGCAGACACTGATTGAGAACATGCTGCAGGTTGCAAAGCTAGACGCAAGTTCGGGTGCGTTTTCAAAAACGCCGGTAAATGTTTATCAAATACTGGAAGAATCAATTCAGTCACTCAAAATCGCTATGGATGATGGCGGAATCAAAATTGAACTCAGTGCCAATGCAGATTTTGCAGATTTTTTCATTCGTGGAGATGCTGAACGTCTTGAGCAAGTTTTCATCAATCTCATTTCAAACGCCATCAAATTCTCGCATCGGGGTGGACTAGTAGAGGTTTATGCACAAGCCGATAAAACAAATAGCGGAAGCCTCCAGATAGATATTCGCGACGCTGGGGTGGGCATACCCGAAAGCGAAACGAGTCGCATTTTCGGTCGTTTTTACAGGGCGTCAACAGCAACGCATGCCTCGATACCAGGAACTGGTCTCGGTCTTTCGATCGTGAAGCAGATTGTTCAAGAACATGCCGGAACAGTGACCTTTACATCCTCAGAAGGTAAAGGATCTGTGTTTACGGTGAAATTTCCTACACAAATAACGAATGAGAATGGAGATATTCATGAAAAGCGGAGTAAATAGACGAATCGTATTGGCCGAGGATGATGCAGACATATCATTTCTGATTGAAGAGCATCTCTTGCGCGAAGGATATGAAGTGTTCACCACTGCCGATGGCGCCGAAGCCATCAACCTTATTGCTTCTTACCGACCGCGTGTGGCACTGCTTGACATCATGATGCCATCTGCAACCGGAATTGAAGTTGCACAGCTAATTCGCTCCAGTTCGGCTTATCGCGAAACTTGCATAGTTCTTTTCTCTGCGCGGAGCACAGGAAAAAGCAAACAGTTTCTCATTGACTTTGACATAGATGACTACATCATGAAGCCGTTTAGCACTCACGATCTGCTTGGCAGAGTGGAATCAGCAGTCATTCGCCGTGAAAGTAGAAACAACTAAGTGTCAATGAAAATTGTGGTAGCAGATGATGATTTGGATATTTGCGAGTTACTCGACATAAGTTTTCGAAAAGCAGGATTCACAGTGAGAACCGCGATAGATGGGATGCAGGCATTTGATGAAATTATGCAAGAACGCCCTGATGTTGTGGTGCTTGATGTAGTGATGCCCAAGATTTCAGGTGTTGATGTTGTCAAAATGATGCGAAAAGATGATCTACTTCGAGACATTCCAGCAATTTTGGTGTCAGCTCGTGGCCAAGATTTGGAGTTTGATTTTGACTTAGATGTTGATCGAGTTGAATTTGTTGTAAAGCCATTTAATTTGCAGGAATTAGTGCAACTGGTTAGAGCAATAGTCGCACTTGATTAAGAGCGACGGGCAGTAGATGCAACTACACCAAGCAATACGAAGACAGAGCCAGCCACATATCGCTGAATAAACGGCAATGACTTGCCACGCAACAGCGTTGTACGGAGTGCACTTGCCAAGAATGCGTACATCCCGTCGGTGCATAAACCGATGGCGACAAAAAGCGATCCAAGGATCAGGGATTGCAGGGCAGCAGAACCCGACTTTTCATCAATGAACTGCGGAAGAAATGAGAGAAAGAAGAGGGCAACCTTTGGATTGAAGGTATTGACGATTATTCCCTGCGTGAAACTTCTGCGCCGTGAGAGCGACTTCTGTTCTTGGCTAAATGCTGCTGGTTTGCGGATGATCGTTCGAATGCCGATGTAAATGAGATATCCGGCACCAATCCATTTGACAACACCAAATGCGGTCGCGGATGCCGCGATTAGGGCTGACAGACCAATGGTTGCAGCAATAACGTGCACGAAATTGCCAAGTTCTAAACCTGCGACACCAGCAAGAGCGATGCTTCGGCCATCGGCAATGCTTCGGTTAATCACGTACAGCACTGCTGGCCCGGGGATAACCAGAAGAGCCAGAGATGCGACCGCAAAAGCGATCATGGAGTCAAAACTTGGCACTAGATAAGGCTAATCGCAGAGTCTCTGAAGTTCTCCGACACCTAGCGCCATAGGCCAAATCGTTAGTCTGTGGGTATGAAAGTTTCTGTAGATATGAGTTCATGCCACGGTCATCAAATGTGCGCTATTGCCGCTCCAGAAGTGTTTGGTAGCGACGAGTTGGGTAACGCAAAAGTGTTGATCACAGGCGATATCCCTGCAGAGCTTGAAGGGAAAGCGCGTCGCGCCGAGGCAAATTGCCCGGAACGAGCAATCATTATTAGCGAATAGTGAACCTGGGGGGTTCGTTATGACCGACACACGTAAGCCAGTTGAAAGCATGCTCACTGACTACGACATTTTCGAGCCGAGCTTTGTCGCCAACCCGTATCCGGGTTACAGCGAAATTCGTGAATCGGAGTGCCCAATTGCGCATACCGACCGGTATCAGGGTTCGTGGTTGCCAACGCGTTATGAGGACGTTGTTGCAATAGCGCAAGAGTACGAAGTGTTTACGTCGCGTGGCATTTTGGTGATGCCTCCACCTCCTGGTCAAGCAGAAGGCGCATACGGCGGCGTTGCTGCTCCACCAATTACTTCAGATCCACCAGATCATCACTGGCATCGTCGACTGATTCTTCCCGTGTTCGCTCCACAAGCAGTTGCGAAGTACGAACAGAGCACCCGCGACTTGTGCAATGCATTGATTGATGAATTCATTGACAAGGGAACTGCGGACGCGGCAGCCGATTATGCGCAACACATTCCAGTGCGTGTCATTTCCAACATGCTTGGAGTTCCACTTGACATGGAAGAACAGTTCACCGGCTGGGTTCGTGGCGTGCTTGAAAACATGCATGATATGGAATTGCGTAAGCGCAGTCGCTTAGCAATTATTGAATACTTCCTTGCACAGGTTGAAGATCGAAAAAAGAACCCACGCGAAAATGACTTGATTTCGGAACTCATGAACACCGAAGTTGAAGGTAAGAAGGTTCCAATTGAGTACGTTCTTGGCGTGTGCAACCTGATGCTCGTTGCCGGCATTGACACCACGTGGTCGGCAATTGGCTCAGTGATGTGGCACATGGCCCAACACCCAGAACACCGCAAGCAATTGCGCGAAAACGATGCACTTTGGCCAACAGCAATTGAAGAATTGCTGCGTGTGTATGCACCCGTCACGATGGCTCGCATCGTTGATCGCGACATTGAATTTCAGGGCTGCCCAATGAAAGCAGGCGACAGAGTGCTGATGGCATTCCCAGCTGCAAACCGTGACCCGCGTCAGTTTGAGAACCCCGACGAAGTGATTCTGGATCGCGAACACAATCGCCACGTGGCGTTTGGTTCAGGTATTCATCGTTGCGCAGGCAGCAACTTGGCACGTTTGGAAGTGCGAGTAGCGCTGCAGACGTGGCTTGAAAGAATTCCTGAGTTCGAACTAGTTGATCCAGCGACAGTTACATGGGCCGGCGGTCAAGTGCACGGCCCACGCAGTTGCATGGTCAAGTTTTAACTCTTAAACACCACTTTTGTTTGTTGCCTCTTCGGAGTGCACCACATGTTGACCTTCAACATCAATCTTTGGAAGCACGCGATTAATCCAGGCGGGTAACCACCAGTTGCGATCGCCAAGGAGTTCCATAGTTGCTGGCACCAACACCATGCGCACCAATGTGGCGTCGATAAACACTGCAAGTGCAAGCCCAAGACCGAAGAGTTTGAGTTGTCGATCGTGTCCAAGCACGAATGCGGCGAATACACACACCATGATGAGCGCCGCAGCAGTAATTACGCGGGCTGTTGCTGTGAGGCCATCGGCTACTGCAGACGCGTTGTCTCCAGTGCGGTCGTATTCTTCTTTCACTCGCGACAGCAAAAACACTTCGTAGTCCATGGACAATCCGAACACGATGGCAAACAGCATCATCGGGGCCCAGCTTTCAATTGGTCCTGCCTTGCCAACTCCGATGAGGTTCATACCCCAACCCCATTGGAAGATGGCAACAATGACGCCGTATGCAGCACCAATGGATAGCAAGTTCATAATCACTGCCTTTAGGGGCACAAGCAAACTTCTAAACACCGCCATAAGCAGCAAGAACGAAAGTGACAGCACACCAATGAATAGGTACGGCATGCGACTGCCGATTGATTCAGCAAAGTCGACTCCGGCTGCAGTAAAGCCGCCGACTTTTGCATCGACTCCAGTTTGCGGAATGACCGTTGACCTCAACTCGCGAATCAATTCCTCAGTCTTGATGTCTTGCGGTGAAGTAGTTGGGTAGGCCATGACGAGCGACAAGCTTCCGTCTTGCGAGGCGGGCATGCCTTGCGCGTAAGCGATGCCATCAGTGTTGTTGAGTGTGTCAACAAAGCCTTGCAATGCTTCAGGGGATTGCGCCGTTTCGCCTTGGACAGTAATGAAGAGTGGACCGTTAAACCCAGGCCCGAAACCTTGAGCCAGCATGTCGTACGCGCGGCGCACAGTTGTGGACTCAGGAGCATTTCCGTTGTCACCGAAACCTAAGCGCAATGAAATGAGCGGTGACGAGAGGATGAGCAATACTGCTGAAGCGCTGAGCGCTGCAGTCCATGGGCGACGCTGAATAAATCGACTCCAGCGATACCAGAACGTGAGTTCCTTGGCTTTTTGTGCACGATGCGGGAGATGGCGACGCATAGGTTTGATGAAAAAACTGACAGCAGTAGTGATGACAGCGGCGCCAACACCAATGAGCAAGAACACAAACGTTTCGGTGATTACCGCAATGAGTGCGCCAACAATGAATAATCCAAGAGAAGCAATTGCCGACCAAGTGGTGACGCCAATTTTGTGTTTGACCATGGCGAGCAGCGATGGAAGCAGAGTTACCGATGCAAGCATCATGATGAGAACACCGATTACTGCACCAACTGCAAGTCCGCGGGCGAATGCAAGGCCCATGACGAACAAACCGAGAAGCGAAATAATGACGGTTATCCCGGCAAAAATCACCGCACGACCAGATGTGTTTACTGCATCAACAACAGCCTCTTCCACGGTGAGTCCCTCGGCGAGTCCTTCGCGGTACCGCGTGACGATAAACAGCGCATAGTCAATGCCCACTCCAAGTCCGATCATTGCGACAAGTGATGTGGTGAAGTCGGGCATTGGCACGACGTGGCTGAGGATGATTGCAAGCGATGAGCCAACTCCAAGACCAAAGAGCGCAGTACCGATAGGTAAGCCCATTGCAAGTACGGAACCGAAAGCAAGAACCAAGATGATCATCGCTGCAAGCAGGCCATAAGCCTCAGAGGCTGGCAATTCGAATGCGGCAAAGATGTTGCCGCCGTATTCAATCGTTAGCCCATCAATGGAAACTTCGCGACCCAGATCTTGGATATCTTCGGAAAGTGTGAGCAGTTCGGTCTGTGATCGCAGCGAAACGTCAAGCGACGCAAAGCCTGTTGTGCCTGCTTGATTGATTTGACCTTGAGACGTTTCGCTAAACGGTGAAGTGACGGTTACGCCTTCTAGTGCATCAACCTTGTCAAAAAATGGAGCAAGCGCAGCAATCATGTCATCGGAATTCACGCCATTTGGTGATGAGAACACAATTTCACCAGAGAAGCCTGCTTTGTTCGGGCTATTTGACTCGAGCAGTTTCTGGACGTCGTTTGCTTCGCTCTTCGGCAACTCAAATTGAGTGCTGAAGTCACTCCCCAATTTTCCTGAGAGCATGCCAATGATGACAAGGACTGGAATCCAAATTCCGAACACCATAATTCGGCGATGGCGAACACTAAAACGAGCAATTGAAGCAAGCATGAGGGGGTCTTTCTTGTGTGGGCTGAACTGATCAGCTACGCCATATTACTCCAGAGGGCCATTCGCCAATGCCGCCATCTTCCATGAGCATTCCGGTGAGTTCACGGTTGGTGTGGCGAGAGCGCCAGACCAACATGTCTTGCACCATGGAGAGCACTCGTGATGGATCGGAAAACGTAGTGCGCCATGTTGGGTCTGCAGCTAGATCAAATGCCAACCACGTTCCATCACCAAATTGCACATACGCCTTGTCGTCGTAGCGACGTACAGCGAGGTGCTGTTTTTCTAAGCGTTGATCCCAAGGCCAGTCACGTTCGCCCATGCGAATGAAATAGTGACGCCAGTCGTATTCATACGATGCCGCATCGCGCCACTGTGGAAGTGGTTCACCTCGGAGAAACGGAGTAAGCGGTAAACCATCGCATTGTTTTGGCACAGGCTGACCAAGTGCTTCGGCAATAGTTGGCACGATGTCAACATTTTCAGTGAATTCTGTGACTTCGGTTCCGTGTTGTGAAGCATGGTTTGGATCGCGAACAATTCCAAGAATGTGATAGCTCTGATCAAAGAATCCAAGTTTTTCTTTCAGGCCATGATCACCTAATTGTTCGCCGTGATCTGCAGTCACGATGATGATGGTGTTTTCCCACATGCCAAGTTCGGCCAGCGTGTCCCACACGCGACCGAGTTGCTCGTCAACGTCGCCAATCATGCCGTAATACTGCGCAATCATGTGTCGAATTTCTTGCTCATCTGTTGGTGAAGCAGCACCGGGAATTTGCAATGCAAAATCATGGAATGGGTGGCGATCATCTGATGGGGAAATTGGCATCGGAACATCTGCAGGGTCGTACGCAGTTGACCATTTACCCGCTGCTGAATATGGAGGATGTGGGCGAAGGTAACTGGCGTGTGCGAACCACGAACCGTTTTGCTCGCGCAACCAGGCAAGGAAGTGATCGGTAAGAAACGCCGACATTCCGAATTCTGCGGGACGCGATGGTTCGCTAAGTAATGCCTGCTGCGCATTCATCGGCACATCAAACCCATTGGCGCGAAGATGTTCGATCCACAATGTGTGTGGTTCAGGAATGAATAGTTTGCAATCAAAACCGGGAAGTACTTCTTCATACGTTTTCAATCGTGAATCGTCTGGGTCTGCAACATCGCGTGGGTCAATTGCTTGATCGGTGTAACCGAATAACACAGGCGAATAACCAGCACGCTGTGCAAGCAGTGCAACATTGTCGAATTGTCCATTAAGTGGAGTGCCGTTGGCGACAACTCGATGATTCATTTGGTACATGCCCGTGTACAAACTGGCGCGACCAGGACTGCATGGCGCACATTGGCTGTAGTGCTTGGTGAGTCGCACGCCTTGGCGCGCTAGTCGATC
>JACCDY010146731.1_pt1 | contig 12731 bp, 15 predicted proteins | sample 7446391 | NCBI WGS metagenome assembly JACCDY01 (sample SAMN15323451, study PRJNA562643) | freshwater metagenome | isolation source: river surface water | place: USA:Blue River Watershed | collected 2017-08-18 | reverse complement strand
TGTTCGTGTGATCTGCACAGATCCACGTCACAAGCAGCGTCAAGGCTGATTGAATTAGTTTTAGAGGACGAAAATGGCACGTATCGCTGGCATCAACATTCCGCCGCACAAACATGCTGAAATTGGCCTGACCGCCATTTTCGGTATTGGACGCACCCGCGCTCGACAAATCTGCGAAGCTTCCGGCATCGCTTATTCCAAAAAGATCAAGGATCTGACGGACGCTGATCTCGAGAAAATCCGCGACCAGATCGCAGCTTTCACCATTGAAGGTGATCTGCGCCGCGAAACCACCATGAACATCAAGCGTTTGATGGACATTGGTTGCTACCGCGGTTTCCGTCATCGTCGCGGCTTGCCCATGCGCGGTCAGCGTACACGCACCAATGCACGCACTCGCAAGGGTCCGCGCAAAGGCGCAGCGGCTCTGAAGAAATAAGCAGGACTGAGAGACCACCATGGCTAAAGCACAATCCAACAGCGCATCACAACGTGTTCGCAAAAAAGTCCGCAAGAACATTGCCGACGGCATCGCACACGTACACGCGTCTTTCAACAACACCATCATCACGATCACCGACCGCCAGGGCAATGCCTTGTCGTGGGCTTCTTCGGGTGGCCAAGGCTTCAAGGGTTCGCGCAAGTCGACACCTTTTGCAGCCCAGGTCGCATCTGAAGTCGCAGGTCGTGCTGCACAAGAACAAGGCATCAAAAACCTGGACGTCGAAATCAAGGGCCCAGGTCCTGGTCGCGAGTCTTCGGTTCGTGCCCTGGGTGCATTGGGTATCCGCATCACTTCGATCGCCGACGTGACACCGGTTCCGCACAACGGCTGCCGCCCTCAGAAGCGTCGTCGTATCTAATTTCAAACCAAGCCCACCGCCAGGCCATGCTTGCATCGCCTGGCTCCCGCATTTCTGATGCGGCAGTTGCATAAAGGAAAATCAAGTGGCACGCTACCTCGGCCCCAAGGCCAAACTCTCTCGCCGCGAAGGCACCGATCTGTTCCTCAAGAGCGCACGCCGCTCCATTGCGGACAAGTCCAAATTCGACTCCAAGCCTGGTCAACATGGCCGCACTTCGGGTCAGCGCACATCTGACTACGGTCTGCAATTGCGCGAAAAGCAAAAAGTCAAGCGCATGTACGGCGTGCTGGAGAAGCAATTCCGTCGCTACTTTGCCGAAGCCGATCGCCGCAAGGGCAACACAGGTTCCAACCTCTTGGGTCTGCTGGAGTGCCGCCTTGACAACGTCGTGTACCGCATGGGCTTTGGTTCCACACGTGCTGAAGCACGCCAGATGGTGTCTCACAAGGCCATCACTGTGAACGGTCAATCGGTGAACATTCCTTCTTACCTGGTCAAGGCCGGTGACGTGATCGCTGTGCGCGAAAAGTCCAAGAAGCAGAACCGCGTGGTTGAAGCCTTGCAATTGGCTTTGCAGGTGGGCATGCCCGCTTGGGTCGAAGTCAATGCCGACAAGGCCGAAGGTATCTTCAAGAAAGTGCCTGATCGCGATGAATTCGCTGCAGACATCAACGAATCGTTGATCGTCGAACTGTATTCACGTTAATACGTCGTTTCAATCGTTCCCGGCGCACAAGGCATTGTGGGCCGGGTGCTTCATCAGCCTTACCGGTGTAACGAACCGGGGGTATTGAGAGGAAGTCTGAATGCAAACCAATCTGTTGAAACCCAAAGCCATCCAAGTTGAACAATTGGCCGCCAATCGTGCAAAAGTCACGTTGGAGCCTTTTGAGCGCGGTTATGGTCACACGCTCGGCAACGCACTGCGTCGCGTTTTGTTGTCTTCGATGGTGGGCTACTCCGCCACTGAAGTCACCATCGCCGGTGTGGTGCATGAGTATTCCTCCATCGACGGCGTGCAAGAAGATGTGGTCAACATCTTGTTGAACTTGAAAGGTGTGGTTTTCAAACTGCACAACCGCGATGAAGTGACCTTGAGTTTGCGCAAAGACGGCGAAGGTGCCGTGACTGCCGCTGACATTCAAACCCCTCATGACGTAGAAATCATCAACCCTGAGCACGTGATTGCCAACTTGTCGCAAGGCGGCAAGCTGGACATGCAAATCAAGGTTGAAAAAGGCCGTGGCTATGTGCCCGGCAGCATGCGCCGTTTTGCTGACGAGCCATCCAAGGCTTTGGGCCGCATCGTTCTCGACGCATCTTTCTCGCCGGTCAAGCGCGTGAGCTACACCGTCGAAAGCGCTCGTGTTGAACAGCGTACCGACTTGGACAAATTGGTCATCGAAATTGAGACCAATGGCGCCATTACCGCTGAAGATGCGGTGCGTTCTTCTGCCAAGATTTTGGTAGAACAATTGGCCGTCTTCGCGCAACTCGAGGGCAGCGAATTGTCGGCCTTCAATGAGCCTGCGCAACGTGGTGGTGCTGGTAGCTTCGATCCGATTTTGCTGCGTCCCGTGGACGAGCTCGAGTTGACAGTTCGCTCGGCCAACTGCCTCAAAGCAGAAAACATCTATTACATCGGTGATCTGATCCAGCGCACCGAGAACGAGTTGCTCAAGACCCCTAACTTGGGTCGCAAGTCACTCAACGAAATCAAGGAAGTCTTGGCTTCCCGCGGCTTGACTTTGGGCATGAAGCTCGAAGCCTGGCCCCCAGCCGGTCTGGAAAAACGATAAGTCGAAGTTCCCGGAAAGCATCCGGGGTTGTGCACGGGCAGTACCTGATACGGCTGCCTGTTTAATAAAGAAAGGTAAGCACCATGCGCCACGGAAACGGCCTCCGTAAATTGAACCGCACCAGCGAGCACCGCCTCGCCATGCTGCGTAACATGATGAACTCGCTCATCGAGCACGAAGTCATCAAGACCACTTTGCCCAAAGCCAAAGAGCTGCGTCGCGTCATTGAGCCCATGATCACATTGGCCAAAGAAGACAACCTGTCGAACAAGCGTTTGGCCTTCAACCGTTTGCGCGATCGCGACAGCGTCGTGAAATTGTTCGCCGATTTGGGCCCTCGTTTTGCCAAGCGTCCAGGCGGTTACACACGTATCCTGAAAATGGGTTACCGCGTGGGTGACAACGCGCCGATGGCCTTGGTTGAATTGGTCGATCGCGCTGAATCTACTGCCGAACAAGCAGCAGAGTAAGGTACAATCAAGACATACCGCGGGGTGGAGCAGTCTGGTAGCTCGTTGGGCTCATAACCCAAAGGTCGTTGGTTCAAATCCGGCCCCCGCAACCAAATTTCAACTCAGGTTGAACATCAAAAAAACCCTCTTCGGAGGGTTTTTTCGTTTCTACAATCCCAAAAAAAAGCGTTGGAATTATTCAGGCAAACGGTCCAGCAAGCCATTCAACGCATGGCCCACGGTGGCGCACCGAATGGCGGCGCGGTCACCCTCAAATTGCCGCATTTCAGATGTACAAACACCTTGGATGCACCAAGCAAACCAGACCGTCCCCACAGGTTTCTCGGCGCTGCCACCGGTCGGTCCAGCGATGCCTGTCACTGCGACCGCAACTTCGGCCAGCGATCGGTACACCGCACCTAAGGCCATTGCACGGGCAACCGCCTCACTGACGGCGCCATGACTTTCGATCAAACCCTCAGGCACACCCAGCATTTGAGTTTTTGAAGCGTTGGAGTAAGTCACAAAGCCACGATCAAACCAAGCGCTGGAGCCAGCCACATCGGTGCAGTTGGCGGCGATCATGCCGCCAGTACAACTCTCTGCTGTGCTCATTTGAAAACCAAGGCGAAGCAAATGACCGGCTAACTTTGGCGTCAATGAGGGTGGAGGCGAAGTAGACATCAGAACCATCTCCATAAAGCGATGGTGAGAACAGTGCAAAAGGCAGCGACAAGGTCATCCCAAATGATGCCCCAGCCTCCTCGCCAACCGAAACCCTTGAACAAGCGATCGGCCCATGCCACGGGCCCTGGCTTAACAGCATCAAAAAAACGAAACAAAACAAAGGCAGTTAGCTGACCCCAAAACCCAGTGGGCATAACCAAAAACAAAATCAACCACATGGCAATGATTTCGTCCCAAACGATCGATCCCGGATCGGCGATACCCATGTGGCGCGCCGTCACTGTGCAAGCCCACCAACCTACCAGCAAGGCAATTGCAATGACCACGGCTTGGACAGGTTGCGTCAAAGTCGATTGCAGCACCAGCCAAGACAGCCAACCCCATAAACTGCCCACCGTGCCGGGTGCCTTGGGCGACAAGCCAGAGCCCCAGCCCAGTGCGATGGCATGTGCCGGGTGAGCCAGCATGAAAGCAACAGTCGGTCGGGTGATGGATTGAACAGTCACGGCATCATCCGCTTGCAAATTCTTCGTCATGCAAAGTGGTCAAAAGAGCGGAAATGGCGGGTCAAGCGCTGGCCCGAAGGATCGAGGATCACCAAGGACCCGGAGGCGGTGATTCGACCGATTCGGGTGACCCGCGTTTGGCTGGCCTGAGCGGCTTTGTGAACCTGTTCTGCCGCAGAAGGGGGCGCACAAAACACCAATTCGTAATCGTCGCCGCCAGACAAAACGCAGGTCATGGCCAAATCGGAAGGACAGGCCCATAAGGGTTGTGTTTGCATCAAAGGCAAAGCCAGCGACAGCTCAATTTCTGCACCCACCCGACTGGCTTTGAGGATGTGCCCTAAATCGCCAAGCAAGCCATCGCTGATGTCAGCCATGGCATTGGCTATGCCTCTCAGAGATTGACCCAAAGCGATGCGAGGGGTAGGGGCTTCCATGCGCACTCGTGCCATGTCAAAAACTGCTTGCGGCAAGCTCACGCTGCCGCGAAAGGCCTCCAATGCCAAGCGTGCGTCACCCAAATGGCCACTCACATACAGATCGTCACCCGCTTGTGCGCCACTGCGCAAAATGGCAGCTCCATTTGGCATGTCGCCCATCACGGTGATGGCGATGTTCAAAGGCCCTTGGGTGGTGTCGCCTCCCATCAATTCGCAACCGTGAGCATCCGCCAAATCGAAGAGGCCTTTTGAAAACCCTGCCAGCCATGTTTCGTCAACTCGGGGCAATGACAGCGAAAGTAACAAAGCCTGAGGGGTGGCGCCACAGGCGGCCAAGTCGCTCAAATTAACGGCCAAGGCTTTGTGCCCCAAACGGTAGGGATCGGCGGTGGATAAAAAATGGCGACCTTCCACGAGCATGTCTGCCGAGAAAGCCAATTGATGCCCGGAGCGGGGCGACCAAACGGCGCAATCATCGCCAATCCCCACAGCCGCCTGCTGGGGCGGACGCTTGAAGTAGCGTTCAATCAGATCAAATTCACCCATGTGCAGAAGCTTAACCGCAAGGGGGATCAGTGCAGGGTGCGACCTGCCAGACCGGAGTTGGACGATTCGAGCACAAAAGTGTCAATCGGCGCATCGAAGCGATGGCCATCTTCGGCCACAAAAAAGTAACTCCCGCGCATGGTGCCGCTCGGAGCATGCAGGCGACAACCACTGGTGTATTGAAAGGATTCGCCGGGCCGCAGCAGGGGTTGCTGCCCGACCACGCCCAAGCCTTTGACCTCTTCGCTGCGCCCACTCTCGTCTTGGATCTGCCAGTGCCGAGAAATCAGCTGTGCCGGAACAGAGCCGGTGTTGGTCACGGTCACGGTGTAGGCGAAAGCAAAGATTTTTTGCAAGGGATCGCTCTGCTCGGCCACGTACTGTGGGAGCACATCAATTTGAACGTTGTAAGAGGACATTTGCACATGTTAACTGCGACAATTACGCCATGACAACGACCTACAGAATTGCCCCTTCAATCCTCTCTGCTGACTTTGCGCGTTTGGGCGAAGAAGTCAAAAGCGTCATTGACGCAGGTGCGGACTGGATTCACTTCGATGTGATGGACAACCATTACGTGCCGAACCTCACTTTCGGCCCCATGATTTGCCAAGCCCTCAAACCCCACGCCAAAACGGCATCGGGTGTGGCTGTGCCCATCGATGTTCATTTGATGATTTCGCCGGTTGATGCATTGGCCGCCTCTTTCGCCGAAGCGGGCGCCGACTTGATCAGTTTCCACCCCGATGCCAGCGGTCATGTTCACCGCAGCATCCAAGCCATCAAGAGCAAGGGCGTGAAGGCGGGTTTGGTGTTCAACCCCGCAGAACCGCTGGATGTTCTGGAGTGGACATTGGACGACATTGATTTGATTCTCATCATGAGCGTCAACCCGGGCTTTGGTGGTCAAAGCTTTATTGACTCGGCTTTGCGCAAAATCGAACAAGCCCGCAAACTCATCGATGCCAGTGGCCGTGACATTCGTTTGGAGGTCGATGGCGGCATCAAGACGGACAACATTCGCCGCGTTGCGGATGCGGGTGCCGACACTTTTGTGGCCGGCAGCGCTATTTTCGGCAAGCCCGATTACAAATCCGTGATCGACCAGATGCGTCTGGCTTTGGGCTGAGACATGCCCGAGTTGTCCGCTGGCTTGACAGGCATCGAAGCGCTGATCTTTGACCTGGATGGCACCATGGTGCACACCTTGGGCGATTTTCAGGTGGCTGTGCAGCGCAGCATGGCCGATTTGGACTTGCCCGGAGTCAGCCCAGCATTGATCGAGCAAACCATTGGCAAGGGGTCAGAGCACCTGATTCGAACGTTGTTGACGCACCAACTGGCCAGGCCCGAGTTCAAAGAGCAAGGCCAAACGTGCTCAGCCATGACCGTTGATGCCTTGTTTGAACGCGCATGGTTGCGTTATCAGCACCACTACCGTGTCATCAATGGTCAATTCGCCGATGTCTATCCAGGCGTGTTGACCGCATTGCAAGCCTTTGCTGACAGGGGCTTGCCCATGGCGTGTTTGACGAACAAGCCCTTGTCATTTGCCCAGAGTCTGCTGAAAGAAAAGTCGCTGGACACCTTTTTCTCGCAAGTTTTTGGCGGCGATAGCTTTGAGCACAAAAAGCCCCACCCCATGCCCATTCTCAAAACCTGTGAAGCCCTTGGGCTGGCGCCACAAAAGGTGTTGATGGTGGGTGATTCGAGCAACGACGCACAGGCCGCCCATGCTGCGGGTTGCCCGGTGGTGCTGGTGACATATGGCTACAACCACGGGCAACCCGTGCAAGACACCCCGGCTGCGGCTTGGCTGGACACGTTGGCCCAGTTGCCTGCATGCGTGCCCGCCAAGTTGGCTTGAAGGACGGTATCCGCTTAAAAACGCCACCCGGCTTTGCTACACTAGCAGCACCATGTTCATCATTCCTAGTCACCCCAGCGCAGCCTGCCTGCCGAGCCAATCCCCAGCGGAAGGCCGGGGAGCCTGGCCCTGGCGTCAGCCAGTCTGACCTCTTCGACCGAGCGGCCTTGCCCGCCACCCGCGCCCAGCACCGGCTGGGCAATTGGATGAATGAACAGCACCTCAACAGAGGTTGCCGAGCGCTTTGGAGGCTCATGCCGTGATCACCGAACTTGAATTTAAAAGCCTGGCCAGTCAGGGCTACAACCGCATTCCTCTCATGCTGGAGGCCTTTGCGGACCTCGAGACCCCGCTGTCGCTTTACCTGAAGTTGGCGCACACCAAGGACAACGGCAAGTACAGTTTTTTGCTGGAGTCGGTGGTGGGCGGCGAGCGTTTTGGACGCTACAGCTTCATTGGCTTGCCCGCTAGAACGTTGTTGCGCGCGAGTGGCTTTGGTGGGCAGGCCAAAACCGAAGTGGTGCGTGATGGCGAGGTCATTGAAAGTGCCATGGGTAACCCACTCGATTTCATTGACCAGTACCAAAAACGTTTCAAAGTGGCGTTGCGTCCTGGCTTGCCGCGCTTTTGTGGTGGCTTGGCGGGCTATTTTGGTTATGACGCGGTTCGCTATATCGAGAAAAAACTCGAGAACTCTTGCCCACCCGATACCTTGGGCACCCCTGACATTTTGCTGCTGCAATGCGAAGAGTTGGCGGTGATCGACAACTTGTCGGGCAAGTTGTATTTGATTGTTTACGCCGACCCCGCCACACCCGAGGCCTATGTGGGCGCCAAAAAGCGTTTGCGAGATTTGAAAGAACAGCTCAAGTACTCGGTCAGTGCGCCCGTCGTCAAAGCCAGTCAGTCATACCCCACTGAGCGAGACTTTGCCAAAGCCGACTACATCAGCGCAGTTGAAAGGGCCAAAGAACTGATTGCCGGTGGTGATTTCATGCAGGTGCAAGTGGGTCAGCGCATCAAAAAGCGGTACACCGAAAGTCCCCTGTCTTTGTACCGCGCACTGCGTTCGCTCAACCCCAGCCCTTACATGTATTTCTACAACTTTGGCGAATTCCATGTTGTCGGGGCAAGCCCCGAGATTTTGGTGCGTCAAGAGCAAACCGAAGAGGGCGCCAAGGTCATCATTCGACCACTGGCGGGAACCCGACCGCGCGGCGCCACACCTGAAAAAGACAAAGCGGCCGAACAAGAGTTGATCAACGACCCAAAAGAGCGGGCCGAACATGTGATGCTGATTGACTTGGCGCGCAATGACATCGGACGCATTGCCAACATTGGCTCAGTCAAGGTGACCGAAGCTTTTGTGGTTGAGCGCTACAGCCATGTCATGCACATTGTGAGCAATGTCGAGGGCTTGTTGAATGAAGGCATGACCAATATGGACGTGCTCAAAGCGACCTTTCCGGCGGGCACGTTGACGGGCGCACCCAAGGTGCACGCAATGGAATTGATTGACCAGTTCGAACCGGTCAAGCGCGGTATTTATGGTGGGGCGTGTGGCTACATCAGTTATGCCGGTGACATGGATGTGGCGATTGCGATCCGCACCGCCATCATCAAAGACCAGACCTTGTATGTGCAAGCAGCAGCGGGCGTGGTGGCCGACTCGGTGCCTGAAATGGAATGGCGTGAAACCGAACACAAAGCCCGCGCCTTGTTGCGCGCCAGCGAGTTGGTCGAAGAAGGTTTGGAGTGAACATGGCCCGCAAAATCAAACTCCTGATGGTCGACAACTACGACTCCTTTACCTTCAACATCGTGCAGTACTTCGGTGAATTGGGTGCCGAGGTGGAAGTTTTTCGCAACGATGAAATTACCCTTGAAGCCATTGCCGCCAAGCAGCCCGATCGTTTGGTGATTTCCCCTGGCCCTTGCTCTCCCGCAGAGGCTGGCATTTCGGTCGCAGCGATACAGCATTTCGCAGGACAGTTGCCCATCTTGGGGGTGTGCTTGGGGCACCAGAGCATTGGCGCGGCCTTTGGCGGCAAGATTGTTCGCGCGCAAGAATTGATGCATGGCAAAACCAGCGTCATCTCCACCACGCAAGAGGGTGTTTTTGCAGGTCTTCCGCAAAATTTCACCGTCAATCGTTACCACTCACTGGCCATTGAGCGGGCCACTTGCCCGCCTTGTCTCAAAGTTACGGCGTGGACGGAAGATGGCGAAATCATGGGCGTTCGGCACACCGAACTCGATATTGAAGGGGTACAGTTCCACCCCGAATCCATCCTGACCGAACATGGCCATGCCATGCTCAAGAACTTCTTAGTTCGCCCATGATGACCGTGGACAACTTGGGCTTGTTCATCGCCTCGGGCGTGCTGCTCAACCTTTCGCCGGGACCGGATGTGCTGTACATCGTGAGCCAGTCTTTGCGCTCTGGTGTGAAGGCGGGGCTGGCGGCGGTGATGGGCATCACAGCCGGTTGTTGTGTGCACATGGCGGCAGCCGCCTTTGGTGTGGGGATTTTGTTGGCCACATCGACCTTGGCCTTCAATGCCCTGAAGTGGGTGGGTGCAGCGTATTTGGTTTACATGGGTGTGCAACTGTTGTGGTCGCGCGCAACGGACTCTGAACATGTGGCGGTGCAGCCGCCAGTGCAAGTAGAAGTGGTGGACTTGAAAAAAATCTTTTTCAAGGGATTTGTCACCAACTTGCTCAATCCCAAAGTGGCACTTTTCTTTTTGGCCTTTGTGCCCCAATTTATTCCGGCGCACGCTGCAGAACCAACGTTCACCTTTATCCTGCTGGGTTGTTTGTTCAATTTGAATGGCCTGTTGGTGGGGATGGCCTGGGCCTGGGCGGCTGCAGGGCTGGCCCAGCGCGCGAGTCGCGTACAAAAAAGCCTTCAAAAGCTGGACCGCATTGCTGGCCTCATGTTTGTCGGTTTTGGGGTCAAGCTGGCGCTGGCAGATGCCGCCGTACGCTGACAGTCACGCATTGGTTTGAATTTTTTCAAGGAACACGATCATGCCCATCACACCTCAAGAAGCGCTTCAGCGCACCATCGAGCACCGCGAGATCTTTCACGACGAAATGCTCAAGATCATGCGCATGATCATGAACGGTGAGTTGTCTCCCGTGATGACAGCCGCGCTGTTGACGGGTCTGCGTGTGAAAAAAGAAACCATTGGCGAAATCACGGCCGCAGCGCAGGTCATGCGGGAGTTTTCGACCAAGGTGCATGTGGCCGACCCTACCCATTTGGTTGACATCGTGGGCACCGGGGGCGATGGCGCGCACACCTTCAACATCTCGACCTGCGCCATGTTTGTGGCGGCCGCTGCGGGCGCCAAAACCGCCAAGCACGGCGGTCGCAGTGTCAGCAGCAAATCGGGCAGTGCCGATGTGGTGGAAGCGTTGGGCGGCAATATCAACTTGACGCCCGAACAAATCGCGCGCTCCATCGAAGAAGTGGGCATTGGGTTCATGTTCGCGCCCAACCACCACCCGGCCATGAAAAACGTGGCTCCTGTGCGCAAAGAGTTGGGGGTGCGCACCATGTTCAACATTTTGGGCCCGTTGACCAACCCGGCCAGTGCGCCCAACATCCTGATGGGTGTTTTCCATTCAGACTTGGTGGGTATTCAGGTGCGCGCCTTGCAGCGCCTAGGCGCCGAGCATGCCGTGGTGGTCTATGGCCGCGACGGCATGGACGAAATCAGCTTGGGCGCGGCCACTTTGGTGGGCGAACTCAAAAACGGTCAGATCACCGAATATGAAATTCACCCTGAAGACTTTGGCTTGACCATGGCCAGCAACCGGGCTCTCAAAGTGGACACGCCGGAGCAGTCCATGGCCATGTTGTGCAGCGTGTTGGACAACCAGCCCGGCCCTGCCAGAGACATCGTCATGATCAACGCCGGAGCCGCCTTGTATGCAGCCAATGTGGCTGGCAGCATTGCAGAGGGTCTCGAAAAAGCCCGCGCGGCCATTGAGTCCGGTGCGGCCAAGGCCAAGCTTGCACAGTTTGTGGCGTTTGGCCGGTCTGCGGCTTAAGGGTTGTGGCGCGATGATGGCACTTGGATCGTTTGGGGTGTTTCCGCGCTGTTCTTGATTGCAGCTGGCATCATGCACGAGCTATTTGTTCGCATTTTGAATGACGGCGCCACAGAGCCCGCACAGAAAGAAAAACATGAGTGACATTCTGGACAAAATCGTTGCGGTCAAGCGCGAAGAGTTGGCTGCCGCGCTGAAGCAAAAACCATTGGCAATGGTTCGGGCGGACGCGGAGAGCCGTGTCTTGACGCGCGACTTTGAAGGGGCGATGCGGGCCAAAATCGCCGCGGGCCAAGCCGCCGTGATCGCTGAAATCAAAAAAGCCAGCCCGTCCAAAGGGGTGTTGCGCGCCGACTTTATTCCGGCCGACATTGCTCAAAGCTATGCCGAATTCGGTGCGGCTTGTTTGTCGGTGCTGACAGACAAGCAGTTTTTTCAGGGCAGTGTGGATTATTTGAAGCAAGCCCGTGCCAGCTGCGATTTGCCCGTGCTCCGCAAAGATTTCATGATCGACGCTTACCAGGTGTACGAAGCCCGTGCCATGGGAGCTGACGCCATTTTGTTGATTGCAGCCTGTTTGGACGATGCACAAATGGCCGACATGGAGTCGGTGGCCCGCAGTTTGGACATGGCGGTTTTGGTTGAAGTGCACGACCGCGTCGAACTCGACCGTGCCCTGAAATTGAAAACGCGGCTGGTGGGCATCAACAACCGCAACCTCAAAACTTTTGAGGTGTCATTGCAGACCACCTTGGACATGTTGCCCGATGTGCCGGCCGACCGTTTGTTGGTCACTGAAAGTGGCATTTTGTCGCCGGACGATGTCAAGCGCATGCGCGAAGCCAATGTGAACGCCTTTTTGGTGGGCGAAGCCTTCATGCGCGCCGACGAGCCGGGTGAGGCCTTGGCCCAACTGTTTGCCGGATGAGCCTGTTGCCCGCCCAGCAATCATTGGGCTTTGGCGATGACGCCGGCGCTGCCCTCGGTTTGCGACATTGGCCGCCTGAGGGACCGATGCCGGCTGAGGCCTGGGGTGATTTGGTGCGCGATTTTTTGGCCTCTGATACGGGCCGCGCCTTGTCTGCTCACATGCAGGAGGCCTTGAGGGCCGGAAAAACGATTTACCCCGCGACGCCTTTCAAGGCGCTGGTGTTGACGCCGCTGAGCCAAGTTCGGGTGGTGATTTTGGGGCAAGACCCCTATCACGGCCCCGGTCAGGCCGAGGGTTTGGCTTTTTCGGTGCCGTCAGGGGTTCGTTTGCCGCCCAGTTTGCGCAACATTTTCAAAGAACTGCAACTCAGTTTGCACCTGCCCATGCCGCAAGATGGGTCACTGGAGCGCTGGGCGTGGCAGGGCGTTTTGTTGCTCAACACCTGTTTAACGGTCGAGTCTGGACAAGCGGCCAGCCATGCCCGGTGGGGGTGGGAGGCCTTGACCGACGCTGTGGTTGCGGCGGTGGCCAAAAGCCAGCCGCATGTGGTTTTCATGCTGTGGGGCGCTCATGCC
>JACCDY010094118.1_pt1 | contig 12734 bp, 19 predicted proteins | sample 7446391 | NCBI WGS metagenome assembly JACCDY01 (sample SAMN15323451, study PRJNA562643) | freshwater metagenome | isolation source: river surface water | place: USA:Blue River Watershed | collected 2017-08-18 | reverse complement strand
CATTATCTGAACCAACTCCGGAAGAACTTGAAATCTTGGCAGAACGCGAAGCTCAATCAGAACGTGAAGCGAACCAACCATCTAATTCAGGTGGATCGTCAAACGTTACTCCAGGACAAGGTTGCAGCAGCCTTGGAGCAACGGTGCAGACAGATAGTTATGGCACTTTGACTTGCAAACTGGTGATTCTGAACCGGATCAAAGCATTCGTTTGGATGCGCTCATAAGTAGCTTTCTTACTCACGGAACTTTGAAAGGAATCTAGAATGGCTCTCGGTGACTTACTGGAAGTTTTAAATAGCGAAAGATTTGAACTTCGGCCTAAAGGTTTCTTTAATGTCGAAGGTGGCAGATTCACACTCACCAACGACTACTTTGAACCTTGCGATTGTTATCTTGAAACCCTTGGTCAATCAACCTGTGAGGAATGCGGCAAGGGCGCAGGTCTGAATTCAGTAACCTTTCCGTCAGGTGATGGTGACGGAATATTTGTAGCTTTTGAAATTGTGATGCTGGCTCCTGAACCTGGCAAGCGAGACTTATCAGTTGGACTTATTGCTCTTTTTGACTACAAGTTTCAAATCGCAACACATGCACGAAGGGCCATTGCGGCTCAAACTGTTCCAGATTTCCCTCTCGATCTCGCAAATCAGTTCGAGGATTGCCTTGCACTTGGAATTGGGTCGGTGCACGCAGAGAACACTCTGCTTATTGGTAACGTTTCATTTAGCACCAACCCCAAAGACGCTGTTGTTGACTTTGGAGAAATGGTCCCAGGCGACTATAGGTGCATCGCTTATTGTGAACAGGTCGATACAACAATTGATGGAATTGCAGATCGATTGTCCACCACGCAGGGTATGCGGCGAGAAGATTTAATTCGCTTGGCTACAATCGCCTCAGACACTTTTCAAGAAATGGCAAAACACGAACCCGCGATAGTTCCTGGTTCTATTTCATTTCCACCCTTTGTTCCAAGAGCCATAGTCGCAATCCACCAGGAAGTTGCCTCTCTTCTCGAACAAGATGAAATCAGTAATCTAAATTGGGAACTTCTAAAGGCTCAGTTTAGATTCGGTTCAATTGATTTGGCCCACAATCGCTCTGTAGTTCAATCTGTGATTTGGGAGAATGTGCTGCTGGGTTTTGAGTATGACCGAGCTGCAGGAGAGTGCAACGATGAAGAAGCCCTTAGATTGCAATATAACTGGAGATCGTGGCTCTACCAAGGTCGGGAACTTGGCAATGAAGATTGCATCAATTATTTGGCGAAACTTAAATATGAGCCTTCTGATGAAGAAGAGGTCTTTATGTATATGCGGCGAGGAATGACAGAAGCTGCTGCCAGATATCTCTAGTGGACTTAAGCCAATCCTTGGGAACCTATTTTTTATGACCATTCACCTACAAGACTTAGCGCAGGCAAGGGTGAACAATCAGCATGTCTAATCATCAGGGGAGACCATGAAGCGTTTTTTGATCACAGTACTTATCTCAACTCTTGTTGGGACCACTCTTGTCGCACCAGCTAATGCTGCCTACACGGTGAAACCAAAAGCCGGTCAGTGCTTCATGTACACAGCAGCGGATGTGGATGCTCCTTACGCACGTAAGAACCCAGTGAGTTGCTCAGGCACTCATAACGCCGAGACTTATCTTGTTACCAAATGGCCGCTTAAAACAAAACCTTCTGAAATGCCCGATGAAGAAGCACTGAATCTTGCTGAGTCTCTGTGTCGAGCATGGGGCACCGATGGTCTGATTTCAAATCCATTCTTCACCTTTTGGGCCTGGTACACACCTGATCCAGCTGGTTGGGCAAAAGGTGAACGCTGGCTTCGCTGTGATGCGATGGCGCGCAGCAAATCAGGCAAATACATATCCTGGAAAGGTCAACGCATTTACACTGGCGTTAATGTCTAAGTTAATTTTCCCAGCTAAGTAAAAGAGGCGCTAAACAATGAGCACTAGTCAGATTATTGGAATCCGAATGTTTTGCCTAGCTCTTGGCTGGGCATTTGGTGCACTTATCTTTGGCACAGAAGCAGAATGGATCTGGGGAATGAAGAGCTACATCTGGTGTGGTTTCTTTGGCGGAATGATCGGGACCCTGCTCACAAGCAAGTAACAAAGATTTAGATGAATGGCACGGAACCTATAAATATTTGACTGATCATGTCATCACAATTTAACCCATGAACCTGTGCAGACCTAGGGTAAAATTCTGAAATGCCAATCTACAAATGTCCTCGATGCCACGGAAACGATGTTTACTTTGCCAACCGCCAGGAAGTTCGATCTACCGGCGGTCCATTTGGCGAGGCTTACACAGTAGATGTCAAGACACCATTTTGTAGACCGTGCGGCGAACCAATGGACAACTTGGGGCCAACTCCGGCAGAAGCACGGGCGACCGAGGAAGCAATCGACAAAACAATTAGTTTTTTCACTTCAAAGCGCGGAATTCTAGTAATAATTCTTGTGCTTTTGACCGCCATTGCACTCATCTATGGCATCTACTCTCTAATTAATGGTTGGGTGCAATGCATGGATGGATACAACTATTCATCTGAGGTTGTTGATGGTGAAGCCCTCTACATCAACCAATGCGACGCTTACTAGCTTTCCGAACCCATGTCCTTTGTTATGTACTCAACCACCTGGTGCGGCTATTGCAAGCGCCTGAAATCTCAATTGGCTGAACTCGGAGTTACATTTGAAGAGATCAATATCGAAGAGGTTGCAGTCACGGCAGAGATCGTCGAGAAGGTAAATGGTGGCAATCGCACAGTGCCGACGCTGGTCTTTTCAGATGGAACTGCGATGACTAATCCTTCAGCAAAAGAAGTCGTCGAGAAACTAGCCTCACTCTAAGCTAAGCCAATAAACACTTTCATTATCTCTGTCTAATATCCCGTACTCAATCATGTAACGCCTGATAGCAGCTGTGTCATCGTGATACTTAGCGATGACCGAGTTGAGTTCTTTCTCGGGATACTTAGTACCGGGGGATAGCTCAGATGCTATGTGCTCAAGGACCGCGATTCTCTTGCCCGACTTGGCGGGAATAGAGATCAGAGTGCCATCGGGGCGGAAGAACTGTTCTATCTGCGACATGAGACTACTTACGCACCAAGTTAACTAAGTACGCAATCGCGAAACCAAATCCCACTGCGGCATAGAGATAGCTAAACCAAGTTATCTCAGCCGGGATTAACAACGTGAGAACACCAAGTGCCGTGGCACTTACACACATCACCTTTGCCACATTACCAACGCGCACATCGATGTCCTGGCCTGCGTTGTTCCACATATTTCCAGCAAGCGCCAAAAGAGTTATCCCAATCATGCGCATCGCCCAGACCATCTCATCGCTCTGCGAAAGTCCCAAGAGTTCAAGAAAGAATGCAGGCAGGACCAACAGAAATAGCGCAGATGCCCCAAAGACAAGAGATCCCGCCCTGAGAACCTTGCGCAGCGCTGAATAATTCATAGCAAAAGGTTACAAGGGATAAGCGCAGCCTTAGGTGCAGACAGGGCTATTCGCGAATCTTCGAAAGCCCTTCAAAACTCTCCACCCGCAGATACCCCTTAAACGCATCAACTGACCTCGTCGTTGCCCGCGATTCAGTGAGCTTGAACTTCGCCTCCCACACATCACGTTTCACATACGGCTCTCTGCGCCACACCGGCACTGATTCAAAGAGCACTCGCGCCTGCAACTTTCCCCAATCCGAGATCGCCCCAGCCACATCAATGAAGTGCAGCAACTTCTGTGCTGCATGCGCCTGCACCTCAGCACTTGCACTCATTGGAATCGATAGTCCGTTCATAATCGAGTGACGACCTAATGGAAGACTGACACCGTAATCACTTGCTAACTTACGATTGAACTTCAAACACACATCACAGACATTCCACGAATACCGCCCCGTGCCACCTGCAACAGAGGCAGCACACATGTAACACAAGTGATATCCGCTCGGGCAATCAACCCCTGGATACTCCTGATACTTCTCGCAGTGACAACGCTGCATTCCCCAACCTGCAGAGGTCAGCCCAAAGCATGTTGTACAAATCAATAAACCAAGTGGTGACATGGCAAATAGTCCTTACTGGACCTCATAGTGAGACCCGCTCTTCCGGCGGTGTCTTTCATCGCCGGCAGGTCTTCCTTTAGAACCACCGTGCGCGAATCATGCGCGGATTGGTACTAAGCAAGCTAAAGGGCTTAACGCTTAGTTCTTGACCTAGGAGAAATATAGCAGGAGGGAGTGACAATTATGCTGTCACGTTTATTGAATCACTATAGGCAAGCCCTGGAAACCTTGCTACTTTAAGTCCCGAGAATGAGAATTTTCTAGCTGGGAGCCTTAATTGAAGTCTAAACTTTCTGTACTTGCCTCGGCAATTGTGTCTGTATTTGTAATGTCTACGGTTTTAATCGCCCCTGCAAATTCTGTAATCGATTTACAAGCAGATATAAATAGAATTGTTGCCGCAATCAATAAGTTTGATGCTAATTCTGCAGCCGCAACTTCGGTGAACTCAGTCGCTCAAATTCGGGTTATCACGAGAAATAACAAAGCTATTCTGCGGGAAATCAAGGATGCAAATGATTACTTTAAAAGAGATCTGATTTCCGCAAAGAAGTTGCTTCCTTCTCGTGATACGAAAGATTCACCGGCGTACAACACAATTTTCAACCTGACGCGTGGATATGATCAATGGCTGATCTATCAAAATCGAAATCAAGTTACGGGCGAAAGATGCCTTGCAACATCTGGCAACTCCTATAGTGAATACACGGAATGTCTGATGATGAATCTTTCCAAGACTTTTGAGAATGAGAGACTGGGAAGAATCAAACTGGAGGCCGCATGGAGAGCCTGGAAAAATTGGCAGGTTAAGTATGGATATGCGTAAAGAATTTCTCGTTGAGACTACATTTGGAGAAGTTAGTTGCTAAAAAAAGTGCTGGCTTTTTTAGGATTAATTCCAGGTACAGCACTATTGGTTCTAGGACTTTACAACGCAGGACTAACTTTGCTGGCTCAGATTTTCTCTGACTTCATGGACTTTAGAAACTTCTCACTAGTCAATTTGCTTACACCGTACACAAGTGTTGGTGGAAGCGGAACTTTCTTAGATTCGATAGTGGCTGGCCCGGGGGCCTCAGGAGGTTCGGCAATCAGGTATTGGACCTACATGGTTTATGCACTGGTGGCTGCAGTTGGATTTGTAACTGTTCAAACTTGCTGGGGAATACTTACCGGGCGCAGGAATTAATATGGCATTTTTTAGCAAAGGGCCAAAGAAGCCCATTTTCGGCAAATTCCCTGAGCGTTACTTTACGGAAGGTGTTCAGCGAATTCTTTGGAATGGTGAGAGTTTATTAGCAGATGGCTTCTTTGAAGATGGCCCCGACCCATTGGGTCAAGATGATGGATTTCAGGGAATGTTCGGTGCAAATTCACATACCTATCTAGCTGCTACCAACTGGAGAATAGTTCTAGGTTATTTGGCGAATGGAAATTTTTCATCCCATGAATATGTGGATACGGAACCTGAAATCAGTAAAAATGGAAACAGATTCTTTTTTACCTACACAAATCCACTTTTGAGGGATAGTGGAAGTCCAACTTTCAGGAGTACTTACAGCATCACTCAAGAAGTAGCTGATGCAATTCAGAGCAATGCTGTAAACAAAAAACCAGTGGAAGCTGAATCTACACAGATTCAATTGTCAAAGAAAAGTTGGGGAGAAGGCCCATTAGCCGAACTCGCCAAAGTAAAGTCTGGGCGTGACTACATGCTGATAGAGCTTTGCACAGCTTGTAATGGCACGATGTTGGCACCTGACGACATTGAAACCTCGCCTGAAAAGGGGATTATTGAGTGCCCAACTTGCTTAAGGCGCAAAGATAATTCAAAGGCATAGTTATGAATGAGTTACAGGCACGAGAGATCTTAGGTTGCTCAAGCACTGCTGGGTTTAAAGAGCTAAAAGCTTCCTACCGCCGGATGATTGTCATGGTGCACCCTGACAAAGCCGGGCAGGACTCCGTGTCGCAAGAAAGAGCCAAGGAAGCCAGTTCAAGACTAAATCTCGCCTGGGAATACCTTGAAAATCGCGAGAAGCAGGGCCTTCTGGGTAATGTGGAAGCTGAATCAACTTCTAGCTATCAATCATCTCGTGGTCGAGCAACTTTCCCGCACGAGTGCGATATTTGCGGTTTCGCCCCAGCAACAAGAATATCTGCACCAATAATCACTTCATTTTTATATTTCCTGCGTCGTGGAAAATATGAGTTAAACGCATGTAAAGCCTGCGGTTTAGCCATGTCGCGAATGGCTCTTAGAGAAACACTTATAAAGGGGTGGTGGGGAATTGGTCTGATATTTGTGCCTCATGCTGTTTATCGGTACTACGAGAATACTCGCGTACTCGGAAAACTAGATATGCCAAGCTATCGAGATCCAGAAGTAGTTACCCTTTCACAGTATCCATTTCGAATTCCACCATCCCCATTTAGGCAACCTGCTCCCTTGGTTGCTTCAGCTATTGCATTAACTATCGTTGGAACCTTTTTATTTGGCGGTAGTTCGACTTCAAGCTCGAGAATTGACTCAACACCTTCAATGTACTTTGGTGAAGTTGGGACATGTTATGAAGAAGTTTCTTCAGCTGAAGGGGAGCAGATTAAGATGGTTGACTGCACGGATTTAAATGCAACTCTGAGGTCCATCGAAGTCACAGAGGTAGACATTTTGTGCCCGCCAGAAACTCTTTATACGACGGTAGCCAATCTGCCGGATGGTACGACAAAGCGAGCGTGCCTTGAGAGCATTTATTGAGACTCAGATGAAATTCAAGACCATGATGACCGTCAAGACACTCTTATTGGCAACAAGCTTAACGCTGGGCCTATCTGCTTGCGGCGAGCAGGCAACAGAAACAAACACGAACCCAAGCACTCAAAATTCTGAATCTCAACAGATTGGCACAAATGGCCAGTTAATCTCTATCCAATCTGACAATGTGCGAGCCGCTGGTTATGACGAGGTTTCAATGGTCATGACTGTCCAATTCGATAACGGATACATTTATGAGTATTACGGAGTGCCGGCAGGTTTATGGTCTTCCTTCATTGCAGCACAACCACACCCTTGGAGCCAGGTGGGATATCCGCGACTCGTACAAGGAGGCATTCCATATAAGCGGATTGGGTGATTCACTTGATGTATTGGAGGCTCAGATATGCGCATTAAATTTGCAAAGGTGGCTGCGATATTCGTGCCACTTGGTTTCATTGGCGGACTCACACAGGGAAGCTTCGGCATTGCGATAGGAAGTGCAATCTTCTGGGCGATAATCTTCCAACTTGTCAGACCTAAGTATTAAGTTAGAACCTAAATAGAGGAGTAAAGCCATGTTGTGGTCAATCTTGGGGCTTGTTGGTGGTGGTTCATTTATCGTGACTGGATTCGGTGTACTCACGGATCCGAGCTGTGACACTGTGGGTTTCGGCGGAGGCCGCGCAGTCCAGGTGACTTGTTATGAAGCTGGCGCAGTTATGAGCGGCGAATTTCCTGGAACTGTGGCAGGCGTGGGGATGCTTGCAGTGGGCGGGCTAATCCTATATTTCGCTTGGCGCAATTTTAAAAGAAGTTAAAGCTAATCAATCTGACAAAAGAGCAAACTTGGTGGACTAACTCTGGGAGAAGTATTCAAGCGCTGGAAGAACATTCGCTAGTCCGTACCGCCGACCCTACTGTCCTTTCATCACGAATGTTTCCACTCGAGTATCGAAACTGCCCTTTTCAAGGGCTCGTCTCAAGAGGTTCTGCGATTCTTCCTGAATCTTGCTTAATTCAGGTTCACAATTAAGCGACTCTAGTAAGTTTCTGTACTCGGGCTTAATGGTCGAGATTTTTTCAACAAGTTGTTGCATGAGTTGAATGATTCGTGTTGCCTGCTTGAATTCACCCTCAGCAAACTTACTCTCTGAGACCACCGTTGTAATCAATGGTGTCTTGATCTTCACTAATTCGAAGTGATGTCTACAGTCGATTCCAACATAGAGACTTCGCGCAAAGCATTCAAGCCACATAACCCTTACCGCATCGACCACTTTCTCTAACGGCTGTTGGCTGGCTGCTGTGGCTCCGATGTTGAGTCTCAAAGTACGATCCCAATCTTCGTAATGCTTGATGAGTCGCTCATTTAAGTAGTTCAAAGCCAAGTCTAACTCTTTGGATTCTTTACTTTGAAAAAGACCCATAGTTAATTTCCTGTCAAATAACTAAATGGGTCTGTCTTAAAGGTAAAAGGTTTAGTCTTCAAAATAGTCCTCATCAATATCCACGATTGAAAAAGTCTTTCGTTTCTGGACGCCAATTCCGTGACGCACCATAAGAAGTCCAAACTCTGCTCCGTCAATTAACACAACCCGAGCATTTAAATTCTTGCTTGCGTAGTCCTTAGCATCAGCGGAAAATGATGATGTTGTAATAAAGACTCCACCATTGGCTCCCTGCCCTGCGAGAGCACCAACAAATTTTTGAATATCTGGGCGACCGATTGAATTGTCCGACTTATATCTTTTTGCTTGCACATAGATGCGCTGAAGTCCGAGTGAATCTTGATGTATCACTCCGTCAACGCCTTCATCTCCAGGGCCACCAACGTGCTCAATAGAGGATTCGGATGCGCCATATCCCATAGCGCGTAAGAGTTCCAACACAACTATCTCCAAGAACTTTGGTGAGAGATTTTGAACCCTCTGTACAATTTCTGCTGCAAGAGCACCTTCAATTTCGCTAACTGCAGATTCGATCCGTTCCAGGGGAGTGATTTCTGAGTTTGGAATATCTACGGCGTCATGATCAGATTCACCGATTGAATTTCTGCCTCCCCAAGCATTTGCATAATCTGGGTACTCGTGAAATTTCTTAACTTTAAATCCAGTCGGGTTCTCTTCAAGAAGTTTTAACCCTCTTTCTGTAATTTGGAGGTAGCCTCGTTGAGGACGGCTAATGGCGCCGGCTTGTGCCAGAAAAGCCTGAGCCCAGTGAACTCTTGATCTGAAAATGCTCGTGCCCTTGGCAGTCTTGGCTTCCAATTCTTGCGGCGTCAATCCTTCTGCGATAGCAACTTCATCCATGTTGACTTTACGGTGAGTCATTCCATTTTCTTTGAGTGCTTTGAGCACGGGCACGAAGTAGTATTCGAAGTTACCAAGAGTCATGAAGTCACAATATCTGTTAGACCTGACAATAAACAGAGGTTCGCACACAGTCCAGATTCCGCCTGAAATGGGCAGATCTCGCCCCTGATATCTGTCGGTGACAGCCAGTAACATGTCACCATGAAGAGATATTTTCGAGTCTTTCTAGGCACAGGCGGCGAGCATCTTGAGGAGTGTTTGCAAGGTGGATTTATCGGTGTCGACTATGGATTCGAAGTTTCACTTGCACCATATTTGGAAGAAACCTGGCCTGAGAGTCGCGGAAAGATAAAACCAGTTTATCTCTCCTACAATCCCGGAAAGTCACCTGTGGGTGCTGGACTTTCTTGTGGAACTCTCTGGACGCTCGGCAAGGGCATGCAACGGGGAGACATCGTTTTTTGCCCGGACGGAAAGGGAAACTTCTTCAGCGGAGAGATTGCTGGAGAGTACAACTTCGTTGAGAAATCGAGTCTTCCTCATCAGCGAGACGTCGTTTGGCACAAGTCAACCTTTTTGAAGACTGAGATGTCGACGGATCTCAAGATCTCAGTTGGCAAGCCGCTGACAATTATTGACATCTCAAAGTATTCTGATGAATTAGATGTGTTGCTTGGAGATAGCTCAAAACAAACTTTGTTTTCGAATGATGCAACAGTCGAAGATCCGTCGACATTTGCCCTCGAAAAACACTTAGAAGATTTCCTAATCTACAACTGGTCCCAGACTGATCTCGCAAAGAATTACGACTTAGTGACAGACGACGGAGTAGTGGTTGCGCAGCAATATCAAAGCGACACCGGACCAATTGACATCCTGGCTATCAGTAAAGATAAACGTGAGTATCTTGTGGTTGAGCTTAAGAAGGGCCGGACAAGTGATGCTGTCGTGGGTCAAACTCTCCGCTATATGGGCTTCGTGAAAAACGAACTCGCCGTTAACGGTGAGACTGTACGGGGAGCCATCATCGCCCTTGATGATGATCTGCGCTTAAGAAATGCGCTCTCAATGGTTCAAAACATCGATTTCTTCCGTTACAAAATTGATTTCAAACTAAACCCCGTAGTGACTGGATAATTCTCCATGGCCATTACGACCGACCAGCTCAAGAAGTACTGGGATTCAGCGAATGTGCTTCGCAAAAATCTCGATGCTGCTGAGTACAAACACATCGTCCTTGGCCTTGTCTTTCTTAAGTATGTTTCAGATTCCTTTGCCGAACGCCGGGAAGAACTAAGCGCAGCATTCTCAGACCCCACGAGTGATCGTTATAAACCAGATGCAAAACGCCTGAAGGCAGCACTTGATGACCGCAACTACTACAAAGAGGTCAACGTTTTCTGGGTTCCAGAATCCTCCCGCTGGGAAGTTATCCAGCAGAATGCCAAGCAAGCAGATATCGCATCCCAAATCGATAACGCACTTTACGAAATAGAGAAGGAGAACCCGAAGCTAGAAGGAATCGTTGAACGTCGTTATGCAGACGCCAAGCTTCCAGCATCTGACCTTGGAGCAGTTGTAGATCTCATTGGTTCAATTAGTTTCGGTAATGGCCGCCATGAAGCATCAGATGTACTCGGTCAGGTTTATGAATACTTCCTGGGCATGTTCGCTTCCGCTGAAGGAAAGCTTGGTGGTCAGTTCTACACCACCCCATCAATTGTGAAGACTCTTGTAGAAATCTTGCAACCAACTTCGGGTCGCATCTATGACCCATGCTGTGGTTCAGGTGGAATGTTTGTGCAGAGCGAACGCTTCTTAGAGGCACACGGTGGAAAACTGGGTGATATTGCAATCTACGGCCAGGAATCTAACCCCACTACCCGTCGCCTATGTGCAATGAACCTTGCGATCCGCGGGATTGATTTTGACCTTGGAAAGTCTCATGGCGATACCTTTACCGAAGATCAGCATCCTGATAAACGCTTTGACTTTATTCTTATGAACCCACCATTTGGCAGCAACGCTAGCTATCCCAAAGAACAACTTATTAATGATGTTCGCTGGAAGAAATACGGCGTTCCACGCGAACGTCCAGCTAACTATGCGTGGATGAGCCATGCAGTCCATCACTTAGCGCCTAAGGGCCGTGCTGGAATAGTTATGCCACGTGGAACGCTTACCTCTTCACAAGGTGGAGATGACACTATTCGTAAGGCATTCCTTGACGATGATGTAATTGAGTGCATCATCGACCTTCCAGGTCAGCTCTTTTTCAATACCCAGATCCCAAGTTCGCTATGGTTCTTCAATAAAGATAAATCTAAGTGGAAGAAGAAGCGCGATAACCAGGTCCTCTTTATCGATGCCCGCAAACTCGGAACTGCAATCTCGCGCACCCAGATTGAATTTAGTGAAGAAGAAATAGCTCGGATAGCTGAAACCTTTAACAGCTGGTGCGATGGTAAATATGAAGATATTGATGGCTTCTGCAAATCTGTTACCCGTGAAGAAATTACCAAGAATGGTGACTCGCTTTCACCTGGTCGATACATTGGCACAGAAGAAGTTGAATCTGAAAATGATGAAGACTTCGCTACGCGTATGCAGACCCTGACTACCCAACTCTCAGTCCAGCTTGAGGAATCACATCGCTTGGAAGCTTTAATCTCCAAGCAACTAAAGGGACTTGGTTATGACATTTAATGGACCGATAGGTGGACTTATTGACTTTGCAATTGGTGGTGGATGGGGCTCTGAAGTTCCGAAAGAGAATCATTCACGCGTTGCAGTTATAAGAGGGACTGATATTCCAAAAGTGGCTTCAGGAGAATTCTCAACCGTCCCCTTCAGATATGAGTCAGACAAGAAGATACTGAACAGAATTCTTGCTCCAGGCGATGTTGTACTTGAAACCGCTGGCGGAAGTAGCGCAAACGGTCAGTACACGGGCCGCACGCTGCTCATAACGCAAGAAATCCTGGATGTGCTGGGACCAACAATTTGTGCAAGTTTCTGCAAAAAGTTAGTCCTTAAAAAGGACTTAGTGAGCCCATCCTACTTTTACCTCTATATGCAGGATTTGTATAAATCTGGACGTGTTGCTTCATACGATAGCCAATCCACTGGAATTTCAAACTTTCAATATGAAGCATTTGTAAATAATGAGCTACTGGAGCTTCCAAAATTAGAGATTCAAACTTCGGTAGCGTCTGCACTTGTAAACCTACAGAGCAAGATAAATAGTAATTCTGAAATTTCCAAAACCCTAGAAGCCATCGCACAAACAATCTTTAAATCCTGGTTTATTGATTTCGAGCCAGTTAAGGCAAAGATCGCGGGAAAGAAACCCGCGGGCATGGATGATGCGACTGCAGCACTGTTCCCTGACTCGATGGGGGATTCAGAACTTGGGTTTATTCCCAACAGCTGGGAAGTTGCGCCAATTGGGGAAGTTTTAGTAGTGGGAGGAGGGACTACGCCACGTACGACAAATGCTGAATATTGGGACGGTGAACATTGTTGGACGACACCCAAAGATTTGTCTAGCCAGCGCGGTCTAAT
>JACCDY010996532.1_pt1 | contig 12737 bp, 14 predicted proteins | sample 7446391 | NCBI WGS metagenome assembly JACCDY01 (sample SAMN15323451, study PRJNA562643) | freshwater metagenome | isolation source: river surface water | place: USA:Blue River Watershed | collected 2017-08-18 | reverse complement strand
CTCCACCAAGCATTTAAAATAGTAGTTTGTTGTAGTCCAGGTCCCCATCGTCTAGAGGCCTAGGACATCACCCTTTCACGGTGAGTACGGGGGTTCGAATCCCCCTGGGGACGCCAGATTCTTCTGGTTGCAGTAAAGATGTATGATGTTGCGTTACTCGATGTATTTTGGAGCGGTAGTTCAGTTGGTTAGAATATCGGCCTGTCACGCCGAGGGTCGCGGGTTCGAGTCCCGTCCGTTCCGCCAAGACAATTAAAAAGCCCCCTATTTAGGGGGCTTTTTTTATTACTTCAATTCTTTGATTAACTCAAAGAATGAAAACGAGCTTACTTCTTAGGGGTGGTAATTGACGCAGCCATTGCATCAAAGTAAATCACCTTTACTTGCTCACCGACTTTAACGTCAGCTAATAGGGCAGGGTTCTTTACGGTAACAGTAGTGATCTTGCCGCTAGGCCCCTTAACGGAAACCAGCTTCTTCTCGCGATTTACTTCAACAATATCGGCAATGATAGTTGTCTGGTTGGTAATCGTTTCAGAAGGCTTCTCATTGGCCTTTGATTTCGTAACGGTATTTGTTTCAACTTTAGTGCGAACGCCATCGCTCTTAGTTTTAATCAACTCAATAGCAACAGCCAATTCATAGTTAACGTTAACACGGTCACCTTTTTTGATCTGATCAAAATTCTTAATATCTGGACCGGCCACAAATTTAGACTCACCCTCTTTATTTTTGAAAGTAATGGTGCGTGTTTTCTTATCAATCTTAACCACTTCGCCTTCGTATAGCTGATAAACGTTATCAGTAACAGCCGCATCAATGACGGTTGGTTTTGCTGCTCCAGCAGCAGGGGCGGATTGGGCATTAGCAACTGTTGTCCCAAATAATGCTGCAAGTACCAAAGCTATGGGCGCAAATTTCTTATTCATTTTTTTCCTTATATAAATAACAACTAAAACCAATCTTAGCCTATTTTGATACGTAAATAGACATATAAAGCGGGGTATTTATTTGCAGGGCATATCCACCCTGGGTTTGTTAATATCAATGATTACACAGGCTTACCCTAAAGGATATGAAATGCCCCAGTTTGCAGCCAATCTGACCATGTTATTTAATGAATATCCTTTCATGGAACGGTTTGAGAAAGCCGCCAAATCAGGCTTTCAGGCTGTGGAATTTCTCTTTCCTTATGCGTACTCTGCACATGAAATTCGCCAACAGCTGTATCAAAATAATCTTCGCTTAGTTCTTCATAACTTTCCTCCAGGTGACTGGGATGCAGGAGAGCGTGGTATTGCTTGTCTGCCTGATCGCGTAGAGGAGTTTAAGGCGGGCGTCACAAAGGCTATTGAATATGCAACAACGCTTGGCGTAAACCAACTGAATTGTTTGGCAGGAAAAACTCCCGAGGGGGTTGATCCCGAATTGCTTCGAAAAACATTTATTGCAAACTTAACATACGCTGCGGCAGCGCTTAAAAAAGAAAATATTAAATTACTTATTGAGCCAATTAATACGTTTGATATTCCAGAGTTTTATTTATCTAAAACTGAGCAAGCGTTAGACATTCTGAATGAAGTTGGTTCCGATAATTTATTCATTCAATATGACATCTATCATGCCCAGCGCATGGAAGGCGAGCTTAGCAAAACTCTAGAGAGAAATATTTCCAAGATTGCCCATATTCAGCTGGCTGATAATCCAGGGCGAAATGAGCCTGGAACAGGCGAAATTAATTACGCGCACTTATTCAAATTGATTGATAAGATTGGCTATGCAGGATGGATTGGCTGCGAATACAAGCCATCAAGTCAGACCGAGTCTGGATTGGGCTGGATTGAAGCGCTCAACTAATTAAATTAAATCTAAAGACACCGGGACTTTTTTATATGCCTTCGACATTAATCGTTTACCTTCATGGTTTTCGCTCTTCACCGCGCTCAAGTAAGGCGGTAATGACGGGTGACGCAATTAAAGCCTTGTCCACTACAGAAAACCCCATAGAGTGGTACTGCCCTCAGCTTTTAGCCTCTCCTAATGCAAGCATAGAAATGGTTAACTCGCACATTAAAAGATCACAGCACGATCGTCTGGTGGTTATTGGATCTTCTTTGGGTGGCTACTATGTAAATTACTTGGCGGAAAAGTATGGATGCAAAGCAGTCGCACTAAATCCCGCTGTTAGAGCCCCTAGAGAGTTGGCTCCACATGTTGGCATGCTGACCTCCTACGATACTGATGAGCCATACGATTTTCGACCAGAATATATTGATGAATTACAAGCCCTGCAGGTAGAGAGAATTACCGATCCTTCTCGCTATTTCTTGTTGGCAGCTAAAGGCGATGAGCTTCTTGATTGGCATGAGATGGTGGATTTTTATAAGGGTGCCGAGCAACTAGTGCTTGAGGGTAGCGACCATGGAATTGCGGATTACCCAGAACATTTACCCAGGGTATTAAAATTCATTGCCAATTAGCTTGATTGATTGCAGCTATCTTCTTCTGTAAGATGATCCAAACGACCGCTATCCACTCGATGCGGTCTAGAAAGGAGAGTTTGTGCTGAGCATCTTGAAATTAGACGCAGGTGGAATTCCCCAAGGCTGGGTTAATCTTGAAGAAGCTACGAAGCAATACGCCGATAGCAGTGTCTTATGGACTCTAGGTGACCCCATATTCAAAATGCGTGGTGGCATTTCTCGCGCGACTGGCAAACAATCTGTCATCGAGCTTCACTCCATCATTGCAGTTAAAGGCAGTGCCAAAATTAACCTCTTTGATGTGGTGCCTGTCATTACTAAACATAAGCTATATAAACGGGATAAAGGTTTATGTGCTTATTGCGGTGATGCGATTCATGAAAATCATGCAGAAGCAGAGCACATCATTCCTAACAGCCGTGGCGGTCAATATAGCTGGATGAATTTAGTTATTTCCTGTAGGCCATGCAATCAACGTAAAGGCAATCGAACTCCAGAACAGGCTGGTATGGGCTTGTTGTACACACCCTATTTACCAAGCCTCTATGAAGATATGATCCTCAAGGGGCGTAATATTTTGGCTGATCAAATGGATTTTTTAGCGGCTAACCTTCCTAAAACTAGCCGCCTGTTGGAGGGCTCGTCCTGAGTTTCGCAAGAGGGTGGGGTAGTGGTCAGCGCTTTCCCAAAATTAAATCATTACGAATTTTTCTAGCTGCCCTGCTACTTTCGATAGTTGGGCATTTCGTACTATTTTTTGGCATACCGTTTATCTCATTCAAGGATCCACAGCCTATTGCGGAAGATCTCATCATTAGAACTGAGTTAAAAACGGAGCTCCCTAAAAAGATTCAAATGACTAGGGCTCCTAAAAAGAAAGTTGAGAAAAAAAGCGTATCTTCAAATTCTCAAGCCGAAGCCAATTCAAGTGGCAACGGAAACCTAGGTGCAAATGGTGACCAGACTGGAGTTGCATTCAAATTACCAGAGTCAGGAATAATTTATTACGACACCTATGTTGATGGCCAACAATATCAAACCGGTGAGATTGATTGGATTGTCGAGGGAAATAGTTATCGTCTTTATATCAACATTCCCTATGCATTTGTTGGTCCATTTGTTTTTGAATCACGCGGATCGGTCGATTCCTATGGCATTGCGCCAAGTATCTACTGGACACAACGTGGCACGAAAGCGCCACGCTATTCTCGGTTTGATCGAAACGAAAATGGGGAAGGGCAGATGTTCTTTTCAGAAAAGCCTGAGCACACCCCTGCAATCCTGCCTGGCACCCAAGATCGTTTTAGCCTTATGTTTCAACTTGCGTCGCTATTAAATGGGGATAGCAAGATGGATGAGGCCGGAAGTATTCGATCCATTCCAGTTGTCGATTACAACACTTTAGAAATGTGGAATTTCAAGAGTTATGGCGAATCACTTTCAGACGACATCCCAAGCATGGGTAAAACTATCAATCGCCACTATGCACTCATGCAGCGTGAAAACGATCCCTATAAACGTCAGGTAGATATATGGCTTGCCAAGGACCTTGAGTGGCTTCCAGGGCGCATCCGCTCCCTAGAATCAAATGGAAGGGTGCTGGAGCTTGTTTTTAAGCAAAAGAGTCCATTGCCTTCAACCACTAAGCCCAAAAACTAGAAGCCTGATCCTGTTTTAGGATTTTGGTTCTGCACGTTGTGACCTAGTAACGCTCCCATCATGGAATAAAGGGCTGCACCAGACATAGATACTGCGAAAATTCCCGAAAATGAAATAATGATTGGCAGGATTCTCCAGTGCTCTGAAAGGGTGTAATCGCCATAGCCTACCGTTGTATACATTTCGCCGGCAAAGTAAAAGGTCTGTGGATTGGTAGCAAATACCTTTAGGGCTACACAAATATAGGCCCAAGCAATAATCTCTAAAAAGTGACTGCCAATGATCAGCAGAATGGCGACAAAGTAAGACAGAAAATTTGCACCATAGATACGCTTATTTTCAAGTTTTTGATCAATCCAATGAAATGTTCCTGCGATCATTAATACGGCAACACCATGCAAGGTCAGCATTAAGCATGCTAGAAGCAATACGACCCAGATCTGACTATTACCCATATCTGTATTGATTTCTGAAAACAGGGTATGAAAGCTGGGTAGATCTGCATTCTGAAAGAGGTTGATCAACGGGATCTTGCCGTCATGTAGGAAGTTGAGAGCCATAGGATTGTTTGCCAATTGTTACAAAGATATCTTATTTGACATAATAATGATTATACGCAGTATGTCATACTAGGACTTTAGCGGCTCAACACCTTTGGGCCACTTATAAGGCTGCTTATAAAGCCTTTGCCAGCGTGATAACAAACCTTCAGCAATCCATGGCTTCTCATAAATAACAGCAATATCAATCGCGCTAAGCCCTTGGGAATTTCTTAACTGCAAATCTGCGCCCTTATCAAGTAAAAGCTTTACCAAAACCTCATTTCCGGATTGAACGGCCATCATCAAAGGCGTTGTATTTCCTTGGCTCAAGGAGTCTATGGTGGCACCGTTGGCAATGAGAAACTGTGCGACATCAAGATGACCTCTGGCACACGCATAATGCAATGGAGTCCAGCCAACATGGTCAACCTGAGCTTTTCGCTGCAAAACAAGGCTCTTAACAACTGGTAAATCTCCATTAATAGAGGCAATCATTAATGGCGTTTCCCCAGACTTATTGGATAGATCTACGTCAGTAGCCTTATTCGCAATTAACAGATTAATAACGTCTTCAGACTTATCTTTGATGGCTAAATTGAGCATTGGATCGCCCTTGGGATCCGTTGTATTGGGACTAACGCCTTTTGAAATCAAGCTTTTTACTGTAGCCACATCGTTGAACTTGGCCGCTTTTGCAAAATCTGTAATTTGATCTTCTGTTTGTGCATGTAAAACACCAAAACACAACGTTGAAGCGATAAAGCTGGCAGCATAAATATTAAACTTAAATCTCATAATTACGCTCTATCTATCTGAAAACAATCATAAAAATTACTAGAAGTCTGGTTTGCCAATACTTCAATAGGCACTCCCTTCAAATCCGCTATGAATTCACCAACCTTAGAGACCCAGGCAGGCTCATTGGTTTTACCTCGATAAGGATTTGGCGCCAAATAAGGTGAATCTGTCTCAATGAGCATTCTTTCAAGAGGAACTTGCTTGCATGTTTCTTGCAGGTCTTTAGCGCTTTTAAAGGTCACAATTCCTGAAAAGGAGATGTAAAAACCCATCTTCAATGCAGCCTTCGCCACTTCATAGGACTCTGTAAAACAGTGCATTACCCCGCCGATTCTCTGGGCACCCTCTTCTTTGAGGATTTTGATGGTGTCCTCAGAGGCTGACCGCGTATGAATAATCAAAGGCTTTTTTGAGGCAACTGAGGCTCTTATATGCGTTCTAAAGCGGTCGCGCTGCCATTCCATGGATTCATAAGTACGCTCCCCCATGCGGTAGTAGTCAAGTCCAGTTTCACCAATAGCAACTATCTTTGGGTGCTTTAGAGCTGTAGCTACTAAAAATTCCAGGCTGGGCTCGGGCGTATCCTCATAATCCGGGTGAACTCCAACGGATGCGTAAAGATGGGGATGATCCTGCGCCAGCTTTAATACATTCGGGAAGTCAGGAAGATCAACGGATACACATAAAGCATGGCTAACTTTGGCCGACTGCATATTAGCCAGCACCTCGGGCAATCGCGATTGAAATTCTGGGAAATCGAGGTGGCAGTGGGAATCAATAAACATGAGGCCTATTTTAGTCCGCCCAAGAACAATCTAAGGTCCAAATATCTGCTGATATTGAGAAAGCAGCGACTCTAATTGGATTTTGTTTGCAAGGGGGTGATTCTCATGTCGACGGGCCTGAACAAGAGATTTCCAAAAGTTATGCAACCTGTGCACATTAGCCAATTTGGACAGGCTTTGAAGCACGGTTAAATGCTTGGGGTAATAACGCGGCTCTCCACCCTGGGCCACAGACTGCAGATCGGAAACCCAACGTTGCATGCTGGCTAAAAGGAAGCCATATTGCGCCTTATGCGTTTTTTCGGCAGCATCAAGCCAGTTGAGTCTGGCTCCCTGGGCCATAGACTGGAGCAAATAGCGAGAGGCTTGGATTGATATTGTTAGCTCATCCTTGTCGTCTTTATTGTGTCTTGCAATAAGTGAGCTGAGAACAGAAAATGGCGCCCCACCCTGCTCGTCATAGATAGTCTCCACATCTGCATCGGCTGCCTTCAATCCTGGGATTTCATTGAGTTGAGTTTTTAGCCAGGAAATGCCTTGCTCACGATTCGGCCGTGGGGCTGTTAATAGTCGACAACGAGAACGAATGGTTGGTAATACACGATCCACTCTATCGGCAAGTAATATAAAAATAGTATTTTTTGGTGGCTCTTCTAAAGACTTCAGTAATGTATTGGCGGAATCGGAACGAAGCATTTCAAGTGGATAAATTAATATCACACGATTTCCGCCGCGATGAGAGCCTATAGATAAATTCTCAATCGCATGTCGCGTTTCTTCTATCGAGATATTTTTCTTTTCTTTTTTTTCGCTTGATTCGCTATCGTCATCCCGCACAGCCTTGCCCCTCTTGGGCGCATCATCGCCCTCATAGTCAGCGTGTGGCAGGAGTTTGCGATGGGTCTCAGGTACGAGAGAAATAAAGTCTGGGTGATTACCTGTATCAAACCAATGACAGGCTTCACATTGATTGCATGGTTTTATAGATTGATTATTGTTTTCGCAAAGTAGCGCTTTAGCTAGCTCAATCGAAAAGGCGAACTTACCAATACCGGACTGGCCATGGAGCAATATGGCATTTGGAAATTGATTAAAGTCTAGGCTCTCCCAAAGGGGCTGAAGCCAAGGCGCTATATGATTCTTTTGTTTCACTTAAAAAGCAATCTGAATCTGTTTTAAACCGTTCCAAATTGCTTCAGGCGTTTGTGTTGCATCCACTAGATGAAAGCGCTTGGAGTCTTCCTTTGCTCGGCGTAGATATTCTTGGCGAACTCTTTCGAAAAAAGATAGGTCCATTTTTTCAAATTTGTCTGGTGCGCGAGCTTTTGAGCGGCGAGCTTCGGCAACATCACCTGGCAAATCAAACAAAATAGTTAAGTTGGGCTGCAGGAGAGTGCCATCAGGCTGACCCTGAACCCAGCGCTCTAATGCATTTAATTTCTCTAAATTCAAGCCTCGACCGCCGCCTTGATATGCAAAACTGGCATCGGTAAAGCGATCGGATATCACTATTTTGCCGGCTGCAAGAGCTGGCTCGATGACTTGGGCTAGATGTTCACGACGTGCCGCAAACATGAGTAAGGCCTCGGTCTCTAAATTCATTGGAGCATCTAAAAGCAAGTTGCGAAGCTGCTCACCTAGAGCAGTCCCCCCTGGCTCACGCGTCATCACAACCTCTTTATCTGGATAACGTTCTTGCATCAAATTTCGAAAAGCATCGACATGTGTACTCTTGCCTGCCCCATCGATTCCTTCAAAGGTGATGAAATATCCTGTATTCATTGATGTCATATGAAGTGAGTTTAGTTACTGTTATTTTTAGGCGTAATTTTGCGCTGATATCGATCAACTGCAGCTTCATGCTCTTTTAAGTTTTGTGAAAAATGACTACTTCCATCCCCTTTGGCAACAAAAAATAAGGCATTGCTTTTAGCTGGATGTGCAGCGGCCAGAATTGACTCTTTGCTAGGCATGGCAATAGGGGTTGGAGGCAGACCTTTGTTCATATAGGTATTGTAGGGAGTGTCTCTACGTAAATCCGCTTTCTTTAAATTTCCGTCAAATTTAGGCCCTATTCCATAGATAACCGTAGGGTCGGTTTGAAGTGGCATGCCTTTATTAAGCCGGTTGATAAAAACGGCCGAAACTAGATTCCTATCGCTTAGACGCCCAGTTTCCTTCTCCACAATCGATGCCAATATCAATAGCTCATAAGGCGTTTTAAGAGGCAGCCCTGAATCTCGTTGCTCCCAGATCTGCAGAAGCTGTTTTTGCATAGCTTGTGCTGCTCGACGATAAATATTGAGATCAAGCTCATCTGGATCGAAAACATATGTATCAGGCAGAAAGAGGCCCTCATCGCTTGAGTAGTTCAAATTTAATTGTTGGAGCAATTCTTTATTGCTCATTCCCTTAGTTCTATGGATCATTGCCGATTGCGAATCCATTAAAGATCTCAATTGCCAAATCGTTACGCCAGGAATAATGGCGATACTTTCTTTAACGCGATCACCGCGGGCAATTTGCAAAAGCACGTTTCCAAGGCTCGCACCATTTGGCAATAAATATGTTCCCGGCTTTAGTTTGGAGGCAACCCATAAACTTCTGGCACCTAAATGCAGGCTAACCGAATTAACCGCCAATCCTTGTCCACTTAACTGGTCAGCAATGCTGGTTAAGCCGGAATTAGGATTAATTTTCACCCTATAACTAGTGCCATCAACAGTATTTGACTGATTGGGGACAATGGGGGGTAAAAAAATAGCCCCATAAAGAATGCCCAATAGGACCGCAGCAAGGGTTAACCATTTTTTAGGATCAAGATATAAGGGCCATCTCTTCATAAAAAAGCCCCTCTTCTGAATTTTTCTACTCATCAGGCTATGATAAAAGGGTCATGACATATTCCACCCAAATCCAGCAAAACTGGCTAGAAAATAGCCCTTCACTACCTTTTAGCCTCACTCAATGGGGTCTTATCGTAGTAGGGGGCTCTGATGCTGCAAGTTTTTTGCAAAATCAATTAACAAACTCTGTCTTGGGTCTCAACCGAACGCTGCCGGGATCAATAGCTCAAGGTTACTCAGGTAGTCGTCTAGTGGGTTATTGCAACCCAAAGGGTCGTTTATTGGCAAGTGCTTGGCTTGGCTTATTTCCATCTACATCTGATGGGGAGGACCGCTTTGCTTTATTTATCTCAAGAGATATTGCAGCTAGCACCGCAAAACGTTTATCCATGTATGTGCTCCGTTCAAAAGTCAAAGTGACTGACCTTTCTGCAAGCTGGTCGGTTGCTGGTCTTTATGGCTCCGAGGAAATCACAAATATTGTGAAGTCTAATGATCAGCTCCTAGCTTTGCAGTTACCAGATGTGCTTGTTGGATCCCATTCAATTTCACGTCTTTTGTTGGCATATCCAAATCAAGCTCAAATTGATACCCAAGACACCGAGGAATCATTGCTCTCGTGGAATGAACTTGAAGTATTGAGTGCTATCCCCCGAATTGTTGAAGCTACGCAAGAACAGTTTGTACCGCAAATGATTAATTTTGAATCCGTTGCTGGCGTAGACTTTAAAAAAGGTTGTTATCCAGGGCAAGAAATTGTTGCTCGCAGCCAGTATCGAGGCGCAATTAAGCGAAGACTTCAGCTTGCGCACGTAATTACTGCTGGACAGGATAACCAATATGCATTGCCTGGATTTGAACTTTTTCACAGCAACGATCTTGGGCAGCCAGCTGGAATGGTTGTTTTATCGACCAAGCACCCCGTCGATAATGGGCGCATTGATCTCCAAATCGAGTGCAAGCTAGAAGCGCTTGAAGACGGTGATATTCACTTGGGTAGCGCTACTGGACCTGTGTTAAAAATAGATTCATTGCCATATCCCTTGATAGAAATTTAATTCTTTTTATGTGCCTCATTCTTTTCGCATGGAACTCTCATCCAGACTACTCCCTGGTGGTTGCGGCTAACCGTGATGAGTTTTACGAGCGAGATACAGAGGGAGTTTCTTGGTGGCCAGAACATCCTCACGTCCTTGCGGGTAGAGATCGCGCAGATGTTGTGGGAAGTCCGGGGACATGGCTAGGTTTTACCAAGACGGGTAAATTCGCTGCCTTAACCAATGTAAGGGCTCCAAGCGAAAAAAATCCAGATGCTAGAACTCGTGGCGAATTGTCATTAATGTATTTGACCAGTAACGATCGCCCAACGGAATTTGTTCAGAGTAATTCAAAACGATTTTCGCAATATAACGGCTTTAATTTACTGATGGCTGATCTTAGTGATCCAGCAAAAGCAGAAATGCATTGGGTTAGCAATCGGATGTTGATGGGCCAAAACGTTCGTCCCCGTAAAGTATTTCCTCCCCAGCCTCTCGAACCAGGAGTCTACGGTCTATCCAATGCAATGCTGGATACACCCTGGCCCAAGGTTAATCATCGTGTAGCAGCATTTGCCCAGACATTAGCAATGGACCAAGGCAATCTCAAGAATGCAGATCAGTACTTAAAACTATTGGCTGACACCCATCATGCAAGTGATCACGAGCTCCCTAATACGGGTGTAAGTAAGGAGTGGGAAAAGGCACTCTCACCTGCTTTCATTAAAACGCCAGCCTATGGAACTCGTTCCAGCACTGTTCTTAGAATACGAAAAGATGGGCAGTTCGAGTTAGTAGAGCGCCGCTTTGATTCATCCGGCACGGTTGGACATGACGTTGTGACGGGGGTGCTTAGCTCCGCCTCTGATTCTAATCTATCTGTATAGGATTAGTCAAAACGACCATCGTCGTTCACAACACGCCCACCATCGGCGTTACGAGTTGCCAAGCGCTTCAGAAACTTAAAAGTCCCGGTGGCCATGCAACAAATTTCACCTTGATCGTGATAGAGTTTGGCTTCGCAAAAAGCCATAGTTGCAGTTCTTCGAACCGTATCCGCCTTAACCCGCAATACCCCAGTTGCGGCCTGCATGAAATTATTTTTCATTTCAATAGTGACAACGCTGCGATCGCTCGGATCACCAGAGCGTGCTGCTACCGCCATAGCCACATCCATTAAGGTCAACAAAACGCCACCATGGGCGACTTCCCATGTATTGTTATGTTCAGGTTTAAGGGCTAGCAAAATCTCCCCTTTACCCATTTCGGCGCTAAGACAGCGAACCCCAAGCAGCTTCAAAAAAGGAACATTTAATTCTTCCCCTAAATTGGCCAATTGGGTCTGTGGATTGATTTGGACTTGTTTATTCATTGAATAATTTTAGAGGCATGTACGTGTTTTGGTAAATCCCCCTAGAATAAGCCCATGGCCTTTATATTCAGTGGCGATGACGTTTGCCAAGCAACTACACCAACACCAATCCCCGCACCCTACTGGGTCGCATTTTCACCTTCGTCGGCCAATCTCATTGGCATCGCATTAGATGAAACTGGTCTACCAATCGACAAAGAATGGTTAGGGGTTTTGTCTGGAAATCAATTGAATACTAGTGATCGTCAGTTTCCCAATCCAATAGCAACAGTCTATAGCGGTCACCAATTTGGTGTATGGGCTGGGCAATTGGGTGATGGTCGAGCAATCTTATTGGGTGATATTGCCGATCAAGAGTTACAACTCAAAGGTGCCGGCATTACTCGTTTTTCACGTATGGGCGATGGGCGAGCAGTACTTCGATCATCAATTAGAGAGTTTCTGTGTAGCGAAGCAATGCATACCCTAGGTATTCCGACAACAAGAGCCCTATCTATCGTTGGGTCTGACTTACCGGTTAGAAGAGAGACTCTAGAAACTGCCGCAGTTTGTGCAAGACTTGCCCCTAGCTTTTTAAGGATTGGCCACTTTGAACACTTTGCTTCGCTGGATGATGTTGAGCGCTTGAGGGAGTTTGCGGATTATTTAATTCAATATCACTACCCAGATTCTCAAAATGCTGATGTGCCTTATTTAAGCCTTTTTCAAGAAATCTGCGCTCGCAATGCTAGGCTTGTAGCCCAATGGCAAGCCGTTGGCTTTTGTCATGGCGTACTTAATAGCGATAACATCAGCGTCCTTGGTTTAACCATGGACTATGGGCCATTCGGTTTCTTGGATCAATTTCAGATTGATCATATTTGCAACCATAGCGATCAAGGTGGAAGATATGCATATCATCGCCAGCCACAGATCATGCACTGGAATATGGCATGCCTTGCAAGTGCAATGATTCCTTTGCTAGCAGATAAGTCTGATGAAACACTGGCGCAAGATCAACTACGATCTGCTCTTGAACAGTTTCCAGTGGAATATGCGCAGACATGGCAATCCCTGTTTAGAAAAAAACTTGGATTTACGACTTCTCAAGAGGGAGATATAGCCCTTATAGAGAGGTTATTGCAGGCCATGCATGACTCGAAGGTAGATTTCACCAACTTCTTTCGAAGTCTCGGCAAGCTGAGGATTGGTGAGGCAATTTCACAAAAATCATTG
>JACCDY011327936.1_pt1 | contig 12739 bp, 15 predicted proteins | sample 7446391 | NCBI WGS metagenome assembly JACCDY01 (sample SAMN15323451, study PRJNA562643) | freshwater metagenome | isolation source: river surface water | place: USA:Blue River Watershed | collected 2017-08-18 | reverse complement strand
TTATCATCAATATAAATCCACATATCATCTTTAATATTTTGCCAAAATTTATCTAAAAATATATCATTATATTGATAATTTAATTCATTTAATAATTCTTTTACTGTTAATAAAGGTTTATTAATATTTATAATATTCTTAGTTAATGATAACTGATTCATTTTAAATTCTATTTTTGTATTTTATATATATAGAATCTACAAAACTTTAACTCGAATTTAATTAATTAAGTTAATTTTTTCTATCACACATCATAGGTAGATAGAAATGTTTTTCAAATGCATGATGATCCATTTGAAATTATTTATAACATAAAATACTAGTACTGTTGATTTCTAAGTGCCGACTTTTAATAATAATACGATAATTAGTATAATATGGATTTATCTGTGGGTTTATAAATAAACTTATCATTGTGTTTACAAATTTGAAACCATATTTTATCATTGTCAATAAGAGTTTCATAACTTTGTAAATGTATACAATTAAGCAATTCTTTCTTTTTTTGCGGGTCTTCAATAATAATTTCTAAAATTTTCCATATTAAGAATGGATAATAAAGTGAATTAGATTTTTCCTTAGGCTTGATTTGATTATAAATTTTAGTTGCTTTATCAAAATAATTAAAGAGAAGGTGTAATTCTTTATGATTTAACTGCGGTGGTATATAACCAGTAATAATTTTTTTTATAAGAGGAATATGGTCATTAAGTCGTGACAATTTAGTTTGTTTAAGGTATAATCTAAACTGGTCAATAGATATATTGCGAAGATTATCTATTTTATCTTTCTTAATGCATTGTTTTATTTTATTAATGGCACTATCTTCAATAATAGTATTTTCCTTGGCCTGAATGCGGTCAATCCAGAATTTACAGTGTCTATTTGGGTCATAGCTGCCATGAGCGTATCTATTTCCTTCTTGTTGATAAAATTGATTATTCTCGAAGACAGAGCCAATTAAAACGTGAACAGCGCCGCAGTGGGTGCAAAGAAGTTCGCTAGTATTAGATTGAATAATCATTTTATGACCACAAGAGCATAAATCATATTCAATATCATCAATATTATAAATAATTTGAGTTTTTTTATATTGATTAATAAGTTGAAAAATTTTTTTAAAAGATTTGTCGAAGGATAAATTAGACTCAAGAATAATAGATTTAAAGTTAAAAAGGAAATGATAAATAAAATCAATAAGACTATCAAAGGAGCCATAGAAATCTTCCGTAGAGATAAAAATATTAAATTTATGATAAATATTTTTGGAGACTTTAGAATTAGAAATTTTAACATTAGGCAAAAGTTGATAAGTATATTGGAAATGTTTATATTGATAATAATTATTATAATAAATATGTTTAAGTGTTAGCAAGTCATCATTAGAAAGTAAATAAGAATTAGAAGATAATAAAAAAATATTATCATTATAAATAGAATGAACGGGATTATTATTTTTTTTATTAATAATATTATTATCAATAGAATAATATTCAGTTAAGAAAATAATAGATTGAACTTCATATAAATATTTTTTATTAATATAATTATTGTATCGTTTATTAAGAACCTTTAAATTTTGCATAAATGTTAAAGGATAATTAAATAAATTATTAATATTATTGTCTTCATTTAAAGGCAATAATAATTCACTTTTACAAATATTAATAATTTTATCAATTAAATCGATTTTATGTTGTATGTTCTCGTTTAAATTATCTAATGTGCTCATAGAAAGTTTTTTAAATATTATCTAATTAATATAATTATAATATTTTAATTATTTAATAAATAGAATATTAATTTAAATTACATTTTAAATTTAAAAAATAATAATATTATAGTTAGTTAATTGCACGGCTAATTTTTTATATTTAAAACAAAAAAATGTCTGAATCAGTATCATTAGATGATTTTAAAGACCAGATTAAAAACATTATTGACGAATTAGAAACAAACCCAGATAAAATTAATGAATTAACTGATGAACAAATTATAGAGGTCGATAAATATTTAAATCCATATGGTGCAACTATTTATGGAGAAGAAAAATACACCTGCATATCATTTACTAACTTAAAAGAAAAATATATGCAAAAATTATTAACTACGGCATTAGTTGGATTTTTATATCAAATGTCTAAAGAATATGAAATTGATGAAAACGAATTAAATGATTACTATAAAGAGCAATTAAATAAAGATTTATATTATGATGAAATCCCGCATCCAGATTCTAATAATGAAAAATTTTTAAAGCAATTAGATGAATCTTTATTTATTGAGTGTAAATATAAATATTTACAAAATAAATATACTTTAATTAACAATGATGAAATTTCAGAGGATGAATTTATTTCAAATTATACATTAACAGAAGATGATGAATTTATTATTCGTGATAATATCAATATGGAAATTAAAGAACGTTTAAAACCTAATAAAGTATTTAACAATGATAAGTATTTAACTAAAAAATATGAATTGATTAAAAATCAATCTGATGATGAAAAAAAAATTATTAATAAGTTTTTAAATAAATATTTTGTATTTAATCCAACTGAACATACTAGTGAAAATGTAAATGCGCAAAATGACCCTGAACGTGTTAAACCATCTGATAATCAATTTACAGATATTAATCCACCAAATGATACATACGGGCGTTTTCAATATTATTTTGATGTGAATTACGAAGAATTACGCAAAGCAGTTTTATATTTATATAATGAAAAGCCTGATGTAGAAGTTGCAATTAATATTTATGATTCATTCCCGACAATCGACGAATGTAATGAATATATTAATAAAAACAAAGATAAAGTAATTACTAATATTATGACACTAACTAATTATAAATGGAATCTTCTTGGCTCATTTAAACAAAATCGTGAAAGAATTACATTCTATAATGAAAATACGCAAATTTTAGAAAATATTTTAAAGCAACAAGAAGAAGATGCTAAGATGGGCAAAAAATTATTAGACGAACGTGTCCGCAAAAAGAAAGTTAAAAATGTAAAGGAATATGGGAAAACCGATCCCGCGGTTGCAAAATATTTAAAAGAGAATCCAAATGATATTTCATCTAATGCTCATAAAGTAGATATCTTAGAAGATAAAGTAATTGTTACTGAAGAAATTGAAATTTCAGAATCAGGTGCCCGTGTTGATGACGATGGAACACCAGAGGATGCAGTTGAAATTGGTGTTACATCTATTAATCTAAAAGATAATAAAGTATCAACTACAAAAATTTATAGCAAAGCACACGCTCCTGAACTCCCAAAACAATAATTATTTAATTAGATTTGCTATTTTTTTTTGATAAAATAATTAATTGTAGTCAATACAATTTTAGAAATTATATATGTCCCAAGTAAACAAATTGCTTTATGTTCTTCTGGAAAATAAACAGTATAATATAATACTAATAATAAAACTAATATTAAAAGTTCAATAACTATCATATTTAATAACAGATTTGAGGATTTCATATTTAATAATTTTTATAATATTATAATTATATTATTATACTTATCTTAATTTAATTTAATTTAATTTAAATAATGCAAACAACCAAAGATCAATTAGACGACAATGAAATCAATCAAATAGTTTTATTTATTAATAATTTCCGCAGGGAATTTGAAGTCCCTGAATTAATATACAATGATATAATATCTAAAGAATGTAAGGATATTTCAATAAATTATTTAAGAGCACAAATGTTAAATAAAGAAGTAAAAATGAATACAGAGCAAATTAATATTTCATATCAAAAACACGTACGAAATCAAAAAATGTTAAATATAAAAAATATAATTACAAAATGGTATAATGAAAAGAAAAATTATAATTTTGAAGACGATAGCAAAACTAAATATAAATCTTGCCAAAACTTTATTAATTTAATGTATGAATCAAATAAAGAATTTGGGTTTTGGTACAGTTATATAAACGGCAAATGTGTATTATGTATGAAATTTTCAGAAACTGAATTATAATTTTAAATTAATACTGCTAATAATTATATTACGATTATAAAAATGCATACATTACATAAATTTAACAATAATTATTTTTATATTTCAGATAAATCATTTATTCAAAATAAACTTATTCAAAAAGAATTGCGACAATATGTTAATACACTAATTGATAATTATTATCATAACTTAGTTTCCAATACATTATTATCTTATATTGTTTGTATTGGCGGTGAATCATATTTATTTGGATTATGTAATAATTTTAAAAAAATTATACATTATACAAATTCAAACTATATTTATAATGATGCAAATTTAAATAGTAAAATATGTAAAAAAGAAATTACTAATAATTTAATTAATTATAGCACTATTACACATATATCAAATGGAAATATTTTAATTTTAAATATTGCAAAGTTAAATACTAATTTAATTAATTTATGCAATAATAGATATTATAATTATATTATAATTATAAATTGTCATCATAATGATTTTTGGAAAAAATTTAATTATCTAACTGAATATAAAATAGTTAATAGACGTCAATTTATTGCTGATAATTATTTCGTAACTGTAACTGTGCTTAAATATAAAAAAGAGTTACCAATTTTTATTTCTCTTGGAAATACTTGTGCAATAGCACATCAATTAAATGAATTAGGTTTGCGTACAAAATCATTTCCATTTGATTGGTGTAAAATTACAATATCTCAAATTAATAAAGTATTACAAAATAATTTTAAAGACTATAATAGATTACGCGTAATTAGATATTCTAATAATCATAAATCGTATTTATTAAAAAATAGTTATAATATATTATTTGCTCACGAGTTGACTATTTACAATAATAATAGAGAATTAGAAAATAATATATATAATAAAATTTTAAATTTTAAAAATTGTAATAATAGAACAATACATTTTATATTACATTCTCCAATTTATAATCAGAATGAAATTGATTTATTAATTCTAAATTTAAAACAATTATTTACTAAATTTAAAATAATATATATTACTAATTTACATCAAGATATTAATTTTATAATTTCAGATTGCATTAAAGTCGTTACGATAGACTATAATATAATTGATTGGTCTGATTGGACACTTTCTAGTATTGATTGGATTTCTATTATTAATGATGATAAATAACTCTTATTTATCTAAATCAGATAGTGATTTAATTAAACAACATTTATTATCAAAAACAATAGAATCTTTATTTAGTAAATATTCAAAAATTGAAAAAATTGCGACCTTAAATGAATTAAATTTAAAAAATAAATTCTTATATAAAGAAATAGAATATATAATAGCAAAACAAAATAAATTATTATTTCATTTTCAATTAGGATTATTTTTTATAATAATCAGTATAATAATAAATATTATAGTATTATGCTATATAATATTTTAAAAAATTGCCGGAGGTTTTCAACACTAACTAAACAGTATGATAAATGTATATATAATATTAATAAATTAATTGAAAATGAAAAACATAGTTATGCAATATATCATATTAAAGACCAATTAGCAAATATTAATGATAATACTGATTTAAATATTATAGAAAATAATATTAATAAAATATATTTATCTTATTCAATTCAAGAAGCAATTTATATTTTAAAAAATAAAAAACATAATGATAGTAAAATTTATTATTATCAAATTCAATATCAACGCTCGTATTATAATAATAATGAATTAGAATATTTATTTCGACAAATTGAAAATGAAATAAAACTACAAAATCCAACTAGAAATGTGTATAATTTATTACCATTTTACTATAATGTCTATTTACAAGCAAAATAAAAAAATTGAATTTTTTGATGCTATAATTATCAAAATGGCAACCCTTTCCTTTATCAGACCTGAAAATTACCCAGTCTTGACTGAAAGTCAAGTGTATGAATGGCGCAAATTATCATTTTCTAACATTGGAAAGACCCAACGATTTACCTTAAACGACTTGCTGTCTTTCAAATCTACGATTTCTCCATCCAAAGATGAATTAATTGAGGCAATGTCAGATTCAATTAAACAAGCAAAAATTTTAGGTAAACTTAAAAAACAAAAAAACAGTTTCATTTATATTGATTCCAGCACGCTATGCAAAATTTCAATTCCTACATTGATTAAAAAGATTAATAAGAAACATCCAATGGTTAAAGATACTAATATGATATTTGTATATTCTCAAATCTCACGAATTGAAAATATGTACAAATTCAGTAGAAATTACCCAGATGTTAATTACAAATGTCTTCAATTTAATCTTGATTTGCTGTCTGGTAAATTGCCACTAGCATTCTCTAACACTATTGTAATTACCACTAATTTACTTCTAGATAATAAAGTTCTATTTGAAGTAGAAAAAGATTATCTATCTAGAATTAATAATTGGTATGAACAAAATGTTAAAAATGAATTAAACGATAATGCACAAATTCTAATGATGCAATATATTGTTCAATTCTTTAATGGATGCAATGGATACATTTTATCTCACGACAAAAAATTATGTAGCAAAGTTGAAAATATGCAAATGCCTGCTCTACATATTATCAACAACGTTGATATGTATTAATGCATTTTATTTTTTTATTTAAAAAAAAATTGAATTTTTTATTTAGAATATTATAATATTATCAAATGATTTGTAAATATTGCAATTCAAATATTGATAATCATTTTAATCATATTGATATATGTATTTACTACATATACAATACAAATTATTCTAATCATTTATCTAATGCCGAAATTGAAGATATTGTAACAATTACAAATCTTTTTAATTTATATAAATATTCGAATAATAAAATTTTTAGTATTGATACCATTATCAATACGCTGATAATTAAATCAGAATTAGACAATTCTATTTCTAATAATATTATTGTAAATTTAATAAATTCTGTTTCAAATTTTTCTAATATTATCACTTATAATACGCTTGTTGCATTTATATGTGAATCATATAATTTGATTAATACCAAAAAAATAAAAATTGAAGATGTGCAAAATGTAGTTTCAGCATATAAAATATGTTATTCTAATCTTGAAATGTATTAAACATATTAATATAATTGCTAATTGCAATTCCATTTGGTGAATATTTTTTTGCAGTATAATATTCTGCAATTTTCCATAATATGTTTTTATTTTTATTATATCTATAAATGTTTATTATACGTACAAAACCGTGTCGAATCTTTTTTTGTCTTGCTAATACATATTTTATTAAACTGTCTGGTACATATTTCATATGTATTTCTTTTAAATTAATTAATGTTTTTGGTAAATGTAAAATATTTATCTGTGTTCTATTGCAATATAATACTTCTAAATTAATTAATGTATCTGGTAATTGTTGAACTAATGTGTTTGCACAATCTAATGTTGTTAAATTAATTATTGTTTCTGGTATATAATCAACATCTGTATCTGAGCAATTAATAAATTCTACATTATATATATTATTTGGGATAATACTAATTTCACTATTATTACAAATCAATTGTTCTAATTTAGTCATTCCACTAGGTAATGTTTCTATAAATGTATATGAACAGTCTAAATATTCTAAATGTAAATAGTTATTAGATAATTCAAATATACCACTATATGAACAATCTAAGTAATTTAAATTTATATATGTATGTGGGAGATAATGAATTGGAGATGTTGAACAATTTAACATTTTTAAATTAAAATAGGTAATTGGTAGCATAAATAATTCTTTACTATTAGAACAATCTAATTCTGTTAAATTTATAAGATATTCTGATAAATAATCAATATTTTCACATATCTTTAATTTTGTTACTGATAAATACGTATAAATTGATATGTATTCATTAGTTAAATCATTAATAATACAAATTTGACACATTGTAAATTTCGTATTAGTGTAGCACTTCTTTTTTTTATCTAAAAAAAATTCAATTTTAAATAAAAAAAAAATTGAATTTTTTATTTATTTATATAACAAGAATCAATTAATTTACAATGCCTACTAAATACTGTTCGATTGCAAACTGCAAAAGCAAAGCCACTCGATGCAAGAATTTTACATTTTATTGTCGCATTCATTTTATTAGATATGTAATCTCGCATACTATTATTTATAAAAAAATGTTGCATTCTCAACGTGTTAAATTTTCATACAATACACGCATTCAAGATAAAAAAAATTGAATTTATTTTTTTTATTAGTAATACTAATGTGTATTGTATGTAATATTAATAATTTAGATATTAATGACATTAATATTATTAATAATTTAAAATTTCATTTATGTTCTAATATTCAATTTATACCTTCGCAATTAGTCAATAATAAATATTTAATTATATCTAATAATAAAAATATTGAATACATACCTAAAACATTTATTTATTTAATTGAATTAGATATATCAAGCACCCGAATTACAAAAATATCTAATAAATTTATTAATGTTGCATATTTAAATATTTCTAATAGTTTTATAACTAATATACATAATTCATTCATTAATTTAGTTCATCTAGATTGTTCATTCACATCAATTAAAAAAATACCATCCGAACTTATTAATTTAGAATATTTAGATTGTTCTAATACACAAGTTGAAGATATACCAGATATATTTGCAAAATTAAAATATTTAGATTGTTCACATACAGAAGTGTTTTATATATCGATTTTATTTAATAATCTTGAATATTTAAACTGTTCTAATACATATGTTTCTAATTTATACCCATTTTTACAAAATTTACAATTTCTTAATTGCAATCATACTCAAATAGAAAATATACCTTATAATTGTTTTAAATTACAAAAAATTTATTCTATTCACTCGTCTATTACTAATTTCCCTAATACTTTATTTAATTTAACTGAATTAGATGATGATTATTTAGATGTAGATGAAATACTGTTAAATGCTAAAAAATTAAAAAATACTATGTTAAAGTTTATTAGTATAATATATTGGAATAAACATAAAAAAACATTTTGGAAAATCGCTGAATATTATTCAGCAAAAAAGTATTCTCCTGATAATATTTTAAAATATTTATCATTAGATTAACATATATTTTTATTTAAATAAAAAATTGAATTTTTTTATATTATTAAATAATAATGTGTGTAATTTGCAATTATGATACCTGCGATGATATTATTTATAAAAAAGCTGTAGACCAATTAATTCATTTAACTACTTGTAATAAAGTTACTAAAATTCCATCTAATTTAACTAATTTAGAAACTTTATTTTGCGAAGAAGCAAAAATTTATATGATACCCGATACATTAATTAATCTTAAAGTTATTCATTGTTCATATACTAATGTTTCGTATATACCTGATACTTTTACCAAATTAGAAATATTATATTGCTTTGATACGCCTATTAAACATATCCCTAGTAATTTAGTAAATCTAATTGAAATTGGTATATCTTATTCTCAAATTTATACATTACCTAATACGCTAATTAACATAAAAACACTTGACTGTTCTAATTCATTAATTAAACATATACCTGCCACATTTACTAAACTTAAATATTTAGAATGTTACAATACAGATATATGTGTTCTACCTGATACATTAATTAATTTAATAGAATTAGATTGTTCCGATACTAGAATTAATATGCTACCTAATACATATTCCAACCTAATTAAACTTAATATCTCATATACTAATATTTCTAGTATACCAAAACAATTTATCAATTTATCTTATTTAGATTGTTTTAATTCTGATATTTTTAATATTCCTAACTCATTGATTAAATTAACACATTTAGATTGCTCCTGCTCCTCAGTTGATTTTATACCACCTGAATTAATATTATTAGAATATTTAGATTGTTCAAATTCATTAGTTTCTGAAATTCCTAATACTCTAATTAATTTAATTAGTTTAGAATATTATTTATCTCCTATTGGCAATGGCATCGATTTTTCTTATAGTCCTAAAAATAATAGATTCGTTAATCGACAAAAAAAAATTAAATCTGGATTTATTAAATTTATTAAAATTAACAAATTTAGAATTAAACTTCGTAAACTTTGGCCTATTGCTGAATATTATACTGCTAAAAAATATGCCCCCAATAATATACTTAAATATGTAAACTTACATTAATTAATTTTTATTTACAATTAAGTAATTATTATTAATATAACTACGTTAATTACGTTAACAACATTAATTAATTATGAATTCAAATACTAATTCTGATATTTTAAATGATAGCATTTATACTATTATATTTGTAGTTTCTGCTATTGTTTTATTTTTTATTTGTTTTTATCATATTTGCAAATATTGTCATTCTAAATAATTTCACCAAATATCTTTTTATTTATTGTTGTATTAACACAAAAAATTCTATGCATTAATATACCAATCACTAATAATAATATTAATATTATCATAAAATTACAATTTGATATATATGTTATTAAGCCCGCAACTGCTACTGTCCCTAACAAATCATTAACTGCAATATCAAATAATCTAAATGAATGAAAACCAGTTTTTGGCGCTCCAAACATATTTGAATATTTTGACAAAGGACAACTCATTTTTATTTAATTTAAAATTGAATTTTTATTAATATTATTATTATGTTATATAATATTTAATTTTTATTTTATTTAATTGCATTAAATTATGGACTCTTTTAATTCATTATTAAAATATAATATTGATTCTGTTGTTTTTGAACATTTAAATAATACATTTAAAATTAGAAAACTGAATTTTAAATGTATTATTGAATATGAATCTTTATTTAAATATAATCCTTTAATTGTTAGATATTCTAATAACACTTCTATTATTAATAATTCTTTTGAAACTAACTTGTATAATCCTTTTAATTTATCTTTCATTGTTAATTATTATCAATCACCTAGATTAAATCATTATGTTTTATTAGAATTTTACCCCTATATTTATGATTATATTACTTCTGAACCTTTTTATAAACTAATTTTACAATTTAGAGAAAAATATATGTATTTAGATGATTTATGGAACATGTGGCTTAATATTAATCCATATGCTGAGCATTTATTACTAACTAATATTGATGAAATTATTGATTTGGATTTCCTTTCATTAAATCCAAAATGCTTTGAAATATTTAATTCTTTATTATCTATAAAACAAAAAAAACAAACTGAATTCTCCGATATTGATTTTGCTAATGAATGTTATTTAAATGATGATTTATTATCTGCTAACCCCGCTATTCTTACTTATAATTATACTTACATTAAACATAAAAATAAAATATTAAAAGAAGAACTAATTAAAGAATTATTTAAACCCACACGCATACACAAATTTTTACAATTTAATGATGATTTAAATAATTATTTACCATAGAAATATTATTTTTTTTAATATACTTGTTAAACAACTTTTTTTAAAATATGAGTGATACATTACCTTACTTATTATCTGGCGCAGTTGGTGCTATTCTTTGTTTTGTTTTAATTTTAATTGGTTGGATCCCTATTTGTCCTAAATGTAATAATTCTATTGCTGTATGCCCTATGCCTGAAAGCATACACGATAAAATTATAAAAGCATTTCCAAATACATTAGTGTTTATGAATAAATACGATTTTAGTTCTAATGATTTTGAAAATACATATGCTGATGAATATTATAAATTCTTCTCTACAAATCCAGAATATAATTTATATAATATTTCAAATTCAGAAAAAAAATTTAATTCATTATTAGATAGTCGTATTCAACTTTCTAATTTTATCTTTAAAACATTAGTTAATTATATGTTAACTTCACAATTCAATAAAGCAGATCAGATGACTGACAAAGAACTTCTAAATTTAATTTTAGTTAAACATCTTGCAGAATTTACTGAACACACCCTTCAAATGACTGATGATATTTATAAACAATTATCTGATGACGCCAAACAAGAATTTTATACAATGCGACCAAATTCAGTATTCACTGAATCAGAATAATTTATTTGCTATTTAGTACTGCTTTTAATAAAATGTTACAAAGAATTCAACGATGCGAAGCAAATAAAAAAAACTTATAAATTAACACCATATGCTTTTAAAATTATATATTTTTTCTAAATTTGCACCTAAAAAAAATTGAATTTTTATTTATCATTTGTATTAATAACAACAATAATTAACAATTATGAGTTCATTTAAAACATATGTTGAATTTAATACTTATTTATGTAATACTAATTCAGAACAGAAAACTATTAACCAATATTTTCATTTATATCATAACATATTTACACCTAATTTAGATATTACATTTATGAATAAATTTACTGAATTATTAGAATATGAAGAAAATGATTATAAAGATGATAATGATAGAAAATTTTGTATTTCTGCTGACGAATTAGTTACATATGATGTAATTACAGAAAGTTCAGATGGTGATAAAATTAAACGCACATTAGAAAGATCTGGTTTACAGTTAGATATTGATTTTAAAATGTTTGCTCCCCCAGCTGGGGGAGCAAAAAAATCTCAACGCGGGGGGTCAAATAAAAAAACTTATAAATTAACACCATATGCTTTTAAAGTTGTATTAATAAATGCTTATAACACAAATATTTATAGACAATATTATTTATTATTAGAAAAAATTACATACGCATATAATAAATATCAAATTATGTATAAAGATATGTTATTATCAGGTAAAGATA